>PJUJ01000131.1_pt1 | contig 57850 bp, 45 predicted proteins | sample 1512321 | NCBI WGS metagenome assembly PJUJ01 (sample SAMN08177669, study PRJNA422409) | Feces metagenome, whole genome shotgun sequencing project. | isolation source: Chicken feces enriched on filter paper: beechwood xylan treatment | host: Gallus gallus | place: USA: Madison | collected 2015-01-15 | reverse complement strand
TGGGTAGAAAGCATCCTGATATCCGTTAAAGCTTAATTTAAGATACAAAAAAAGGAGTAGAAAATGCACTTTCCACTCCTTTTTTTTTGGTCCAATATAAAAGGGGACTTTTTCAGTGCCCTCGTTTTTTCCCTGGTATCTCTGCAGGTTGGAGAATTTCAGAGGAGAGTTTCTTCAAAGACAATGTTTCTTTTGTAAATAACCTAAAAATAAGGGGTTCTTGGGGCCAAATGGGAGCTGAAGCTTATTATGGAGGCAGTTTGCAAGAATATAAATACTTATCTCTTATGAATACTGGATCAGGTGTGTTTAATGATAGAATTTTTCAGACACTTTATGAAAGTGATATTCCTAATCCTGCATTCACTTGGGAGGTTGCAAATAATAGTAACATAGGTTTAGACGCAACCCTTTTTAGCAATAAACTATCTATTGAATTAGATTATTTTTACAATAAACGTACAAATGTATTAACTAAAAACCCTGGAGTAATACCTGTAAGTACTGGTATATCTGGCAACTTACCAATTGCAAATCTAGGAAACCTTACCAACAAAGGATATGAATTCAATATTTCATTTCGTGATCAAAAAGGAGACTTCTCTTATAATGTTGGAATAAATGGCGGTTATGCTAAAAACAATGTGCAGTATTCCAGCGATCCTCCAAATACTTTAGATTACCAAAAGCAAATTGGAAAAGTAACTGATGCATGGCTAGTATATTTATATGATGGAATTTTCATAGACCAAGCATCAATTGATGCAAACACTATAGATTATTCCGCATTAGGTCTGCGTGATGGAAGATTATTACCTGGTGACATGAAATACGTCGATTACAATGGTGATGGTAAGATAACAAGTGACGATAGAGTCAGATTAGATAAAAATGGTAGCCCGACCTTTACCGGCGGTATTACTTTAGGAGCAGATTATAAAGGTCTTGATTTAAGTGTTTTATTACAGGGTGCAACTGGTGGTATGCGTAGAATAGGACCAACAGAATCGGGATTGATAGGTAATTATTTAGAATGGAATTATAACAACAGATGGAGTATTGACAATCCGAGCGATGTAGATCCACGCCTAACAAATAGAGGGGATGCATATTTTACAGGAGATAACACATATTGGGTAAGAAGCACAAATTATCTCAGAATCAAAAATGTTGAGCTTGGTTATACACTACCTTCCACATTAACTAGCAAAATTGGTCTGAATTCGTTGAGGATATATACAAACGGAATCAACTTAGTAACTTTTGATAAGATAAAAATTTGGGATCCTGAGGCTAATAATAGTACAGGACAGTATTACCCACAATCCCGAATCCTAAATTTTGGTTTAAAAGCCGCTTTTTAAATCTTACAATTAAATAAAGACAAATGAAAATGATATTAATAAAGCAAAAAATCTATATGATTGTCATCTTATTGCTTGCGCTGACATCATGTAGTGACGATTTTCTGAATATTGCCCCAAGGGATCGTTTTTCTGACGAATTAGTATGGCAAGATCCTATTTTGGCCGAGAAATTTGTAAGTGATATTTATAATGTTTTTGAAGCTAGTAATTCTGGATTTACAGAGCAAATGCAAGCATCAGCTACCGATGAATCTATTTGGAATCATACAGATGCGTTTCTACTTCTTAATACAGGTAATATAAACGGTGTTAATCAAGGCTGGGGAGGTACTTCTCGTTGGTGGGAAAGAATGTATGTATACATACGATTTAGTAACATAGCTATTGAAAGATTAACTGATGATACCCAAAATGGTATTACAAATCAATCCGATAAAGATAAACTTCTAGCTCAAGCTTATTTCATCCGCGCTTATTGCTATCATCAACTATTGAGATATTATGGAGGTGTACCGCTTATCCTCAACAGTTATCCTTATACAGAAGATTTTGAAACTTATGAGATCGAACGTAGCTCTTATGCGACGTGTGTAGATCAAGTAATCAAAGATTGCGATGAAGCTTTAAATCGTTTAGGGAGTAGTGTTTTAGAAAAAGGAAGAGTTAATAAAAACGCTATTTTAGCATTAAAGTCTAGAATGCTAATTTACGCAGCTAGTGATTTGCACGATAAAGATAAATTAACTGCTAAAGTAAAAGACATAAGTGATTTGAATCAAAAAATAGATTTACTCGCTTATACTCAGGGTTCACAACAAGATAGATATAGATTGGCACAAACTGCTGCGAAAGCTGTAATCGATGCTAGTACAGGATACAAACTTAATTTAAATGCACCTGTTACCGCTGCACAAGGTAGAATAAATTATAAAAGCATAGCTATGGGCGGAGGCAGTAAAGATCCTAACATTGATGCTACAGCTTCTTCAGAATTATTGTTTGCAAGATATTTTATTACAGAACAAAGTTCAGCGCACGCTCGTGATAATGGTCCGAATGGATATAACAACTGGGGAGGCAATCAACCTATAGGACTGTTGGTAGATGATTACGAAATGATTGATGGAACTAAGTTCAGCTGGAGTAATCCAGACCATAAAACAGCACCATATAAAAATAGAGACCCACGTTTTTATGCATCAATATTATATGATGGGGCAGCTTGGAAGCCTCGCGATAATCCTGCTGACCCAGCTAATCAAATTCAAACGGGTACTTACGACTTAATGCTGGATGGTAAATTGATAAAATATGCAGGATTAGATACTAAACAAGGACCAAAAGAAGCACATAATGGTACTTGGACAGGATATTATGTCAGTAAATTTATAGACCCAAACCCAGAAATTATTGATGCACAAGCACGACAATTCGTTCCATGGCCATATTTTAGATATACAGAAGCGGTTTTTAATTATATTGAGGCTAGTATTGAATTGGGGGAAACCACTATTGCAAGAGATTGGATTAATAAAATAAGATTCAGAGCAGGTATGCCAGCAATTTCAACAACTAATCAAAATGAGCTTCGAGAAATTTTTCGTCATGAAAAAAGAATAGAAATGGCCTATGAAGAACAAAGATTTTTTGATGCAAGAAGATGGTTAATCGCGGATCAAACATTAGGTCGGAAAGTAACTATAGTTGTTATTGAAGGTAAATTCAAAGCTGGAAAAACTTTAAGTAATATTTATAAATACGATGAGTCAATTTATAATTATACATATTCTCCACAAGAGTTTAATACTAAAGAAAACAGAGTTTGGAAGAATCAGCTCTATTTCTTACCTCTTTCAAGAGATGAGATTCGAAAGAACTCTAAGTTAGTTCAAAACCCTGGATACACAGAGTAGTCACTAAAAACAATAAAACCCTCCAATCTCTTGGAGGGTTTTATTGTTTTTTTTAAAAGATTTAAAATTAACCTAGACCTTTTAACCAGTCTACGACTTCTTCTCTAGCTTTTCCTAATTTTTGCTGAAGGCGTCCCAATAATTCATCATCTTTACCTTCTTCATATTTTAAATCATCATCTGTAAGTTCAGCGTATTCTTGCTTCACTTTACCTTTCATTTCGTTCCATTTTCCTTTTAAATCTAGCTTATCCATAGTTGTGTGTTTTATTTGATTATACTCTTATACAACAACTCAAAGCACCGCGTGTTTGTCACATAGTTGTTACGAAATCGTTACAAATAGAGCTTTTCATATTGTAGTTCGCTTTCTTCAAAAGAAAGGTCTATTTTTAAATAATAACCAGGATGAATCAGTTTTTATACTATGACTTACGAATCTAGATACGCAATCGGCCCAAATGAGTACAAATCATTAGATACAAAAGGACTTCGCGAAAACTTCCTTATTGAGAAGTTATTTGTAGAAGATGAAATTCATTTTGTGTACACACATTACGACAGATATATGGCCGGAGGAGCCTTTCCTGTAAATAACAAAATCAAATTAGAAACTATAGAACCTCTTTTAAAAGAACCGTATTTCTTGTCTAGAAGAGAATTAGGCATTATCAATGTAGGAGGATCTGGAGAAGTCGAAGTTGATGGAGAAGTTTTTGAATTAAAAAACAAAGAAGCATTGTACATCGGGAAAGGAGCAAAAGAAGTTTATTTTAGCAGTGAAAATCCAGAATCTTCTGCAAAATTCTATTTAAATTCGACACCAGCCCACCATAGTTATCCCACAAAAAAAGTAACTAAAGCGGATGCGAACAAACTAGAATTAGGCACTTTAGAAACAGCCAATCACCGCACGATAAATCAGATGTTGCTGCATACGGTCATTCAGACATGTCAATTGCAAATGGGAATGACAGAACTTAAAACAGGTTCTGTTTGGAACACGATGCCATCCCACACGCATGACCGTCGCATGGAAGTATACTTCTATTTTGAAGTTCCTGAAGGACAGGCTGTATCACACTTTATGGGTCCAGTAGAAGAAACCCGTCATATTTGGATGCACAATGAGCAAGCTGTCATATCTCCACCATGGTCTATTCACTCAGGCGCTGGTACGAGTAACTATACTTTTATCTGGGGTATGGCTGGTGAAAATATGGACTATGACGATATGGACAAATCTGCTATCACTGATTTAAAATAACATGAAAAAGTTAATTAGTTATATGGTTATTTCTAGTGCCTTTGTTGGTTCAGCATGGGCACAGAAATCTATTTCCATTACCAATCCTACCGATAATAATCGATTAGAATTAGTAAGCATACCATTTTCGAAATTCACGAAGCATTTTGGAGTAGACACTATTTTTACGATAAAAGATCAAGCTTCAGGGAAAGTTTATTTACACCAATTGGAGAAATTAGGACAAAGCCAACCCCAAAATGTATTGGTACAAGTTCCGATTTCTTCGAAAGGAAAATTAAACCTCGTTGTATCAAAAGATAAAGCTCCATCTTTTCCATCAAAAACTTATGCACGATATGTTCCCGAACGATTTGATGACTTCGCTTGGGAAAATGACGTTGTAGCTTTTCGTATGTATGGTAAGGCTTTAGAAGGTAGAGCGGATGATGCACAAGGAATGGATTATTGGGCAAAGCGTACCGAAAATTTAGTTGTCAATAAATGGTACAAAGGTGATGATTATCACAAAGACCATGGTGAAGGATTAGATTATTATTCTGTAGGACAAACGTTAGGTGCGGGTGACATTGCTTTATACCATAACAATACTATTCAGTTTACGAAGCATTATAGAACGTATCAAATACTGGATAATGGTCCATTGCGCACCACCTTTAAACTAACATTTGAGTCACAAACCATCGAGAATCAAGAGATTGCTTTGACCAAAACAATCTCTATTGATGCTGGTCAGAATTTTAACAAAATAGTTATTGACCTTACTAATAAGCAAGCCAACAAAACACCTGTTGTCGTAGGATTAGCCAAAAGAAACGAAAGCAAGCCGGAGGTAGAATTTGATAAAGACGATAAAACCTTAGTGTACTGGGAGCCTAACATTAATGATGCTGGACATACTGGTACTGCTTTAGTGTTAACTAATCAAAAAGTTCAATATATTGATTCAAATGAGAAGCAATTCTTATTGAAAACAGAAATCAGCAACAACAAACCATTTGTCTACTACAATGGTGCTGCTTGGAATAAAGCCGGCAAAATCACTTCATTTGGTCAATGGGAAGATGCAGTAGAGGATTATGCTGAGTACATTCGTAAACCTTTAAAAGTAAAATTGAAATAATCATGTCTATTATAAATGCTTTCGACTTAAGTGGTAAAGTAGCCATCGTAACGGGATGTAAAAGAGGAATTGGTAAAGCTTTAGCTGAGGCGTTGGCCGAAGCAGGAGCAGATATTATTGGCGTTTCTGCAACGTTAGAATTAGAGGGCTCTGCCGTACAGAAATCCATTGAATCTATAGGGCGTAAGTTCTATGCTTATCAGTGTGATTTTTCCAATAGAGACTCATTATATGCTTTTATAACACAAATAAAAAAAGATCATCCAGTAATAGATATTCTTTTCAATAATGCCGGAAATATTTTGCGTAAGCCAGCTGCTGAGCATCCGGATGAATATTGGGATGAAATCATTGAAATCAACCAAAACGCACAATTCATCCTGACGCGTGAAATCGGAAAAGAGATGATTTTACGTGGAAGTGGAAAAATTGTTTTTACAGCTTCATTATTGACTTTCCAAGGCGGAATAACTGTACCGGGATACGCTGCTTCAAAAGGCGCTATTGGCTCATTAACCAAAGCTTTCGCCAATGAATGGGCATCAAAAGGAGTTAATGTTAATGCTATTGCACCTGGATATATCGCTACAGACAATACCGAAGCTTTACGTGATGATCCTGAACGTTCAGCTTCCATATTAGGTCGTATTCCAGCGGGTCGATGGGGCGAACCGGAAGATTTCAAAGGTCCTGCAGTTTTTTTAGCTTCCAAAGCTTCAGACTACGTACATGGTACCATTCTAACCGTGGACGGCGGTTGGATGGGCAGATAATATAAAAAGACTTAGCTGTTTGCTAAGTCTTTTCTATTTCTAGAGATATAATCCCTTTTTATCTATAAACTCGAGAACTTTATCTGGAATAAAGAACTTAATATTTTTTCCTTCTTTAATCGCTTTGCGAACAAATGTAGAGGACAATTCCATTACGGGAGTATCTGTCATAGTTACAGAAGGGTGATCTTTTAAATCTCCTCCATCATATCCCGGACGTGGATAGACAATGATGCGATAATCACGAAGAATAATATCCGCATTTTTCCATTTTGTAAATCCAGCAAGATTATCTTCTCCCATAATAAGCACAAAATCTCTATTCGGATATTTTTCTTCTAAATGAACAAGCGTATCTATAGTATACGAAGGCTTCGGTAGCTTGAATTCAATATCAGAAGCCCGAAGCTTTTCTGCTCCTTCTAATGCAAGATTGACCATTTCTAGTCTATCATACATATTACCCAAAGATTTCTTCTCTTTGAAAGGATTTTGAGGAGATACCACAAACCAAACTTCGTCCAGTTCAGTAAAATTAGCCATGTAATTGGCAATGATTAAGTGCCCTACGTGAATAGGATTAAACGAGCCAAAAAATAAACCAATTTTCTTATTTGCCATTATTTAGAAAGGAAATTCAAGACTAATTCTTCCGCTTCTGCTTTAGCGGTTTCTAATTCAAAGTTATTTAAGATAACGTCAAATTTATCCGCGAAACTCAATTCGTGTTCTGCTTTCGCATAACGCTCTTGCAGTTTTTCTTCTGAATCAGTTCCTCTGCCTGCTAGACGCTCTTTCAATACTTCTAACGAAGGTGGATTTACAAAAATTGCTAACGCTTGATCTGGAAATTTGGAACGTAAACGCAATCCGCCAACTACATCAATATCAAAAATAACATGTTTGCCCAAAGCCCAAATACGTTCTACTTCTGAACGCAACGTACCATAGTAAGTGCCCGAGTATACTTCTTCGAACTCGATAAATTCCTGCTTTGCAACACGGTGTAAAAACTCCTCTTTAGAAATAAAATAGTAGTCCTTTCCATTTACTTCTTCACCTCGTGGCTCGCGTGTGCTTGCAGATATCGAAAACTCGAATTTATCTGGGTACTTGCTTAGCAAATGTTTTACAATAGTTGTTTTACCAGCCCCAGAAGGCGCCGAAAAGATGATTAGCTTTCCGCTCATGTTTTTTTATAATACGTTTAGTAGTTGTTCTTTGATTTTTTCTAATTCTTCTTTCATACGAACTACGATTTGTTGTATGTCCGCATTATTTGCTTTTGAACCCAAAGTATTGATCTCACGGCCCATTTCTTGAGAGATAAAACCTAATTTCTTACCATTAGAATCGTCTGAATTCAACGCTTTGATAAAGTAATTACAGTGGCTTTTCAGACGTACTTTTTCTTCGGTGATATCTAATTTATCTATGTAGAAAACAATCTCTTGCTCAAATCGATTTTTATCAATATTCTCTTTGCCTACAGCGTCTGCCATATACTGACTCAGACGCTCACGAATCAATGGAATGCGATCTCCTTCGACAGCTTCTACTTCTGTTAAGTACGAAAGAATAAGATGCACTCGTTTTTCTAAGTCTACTTTTAAAATATTACCTTCATCTGCACGAAATGTATTGAACTTCTCTACAGCAGCATAAAAAGCATCCATCAAGACTTTACCTTCTTCTTCATCTACTTCATCATCATTCGTAGAAATTACCTCCGGCATATTAAGCGCCAAGCTAAATAGGGAAGAAGTTTCTTCTCCTACTTCCGTAGCAATATCTTTTAATTGATTGTAGTATTTTTTTAGCAACTCCGCATTGATAGAAGAAGCTTTGGCAGTTTGATCTGTGTATTCTGAAGAAATCAAAACATTGACCTTTCCGCGTTCTATAAGCTTGCTGCATTCGCCGCGAAGTGTCAATTCTTTGTCCGATACAACTTTGGGAAGTCGTATATTCAATTCCAAAAATTTTGAATTAAGGGATTTTATTTCGACAGTGTATTTGACTTTCGCATTCTCCTGCGTGCCAACACCGTAGCCAGTCATTGATTTTATCATATGCAAAGGTAGGAATTATCAGACTAAAAGGAAATTATTATTCGGAGGATCTATTTGCGACCTTTTATTAGCTCAATAATAGGAGGCAATAAAGAAAATCCTATGATAGCCAATACAACTAAAGAAAAATTCTTTTGAATAAATTCAATCTGTCCAAAGAAATAACCAGCAAATAAGAAAAGCGATACCCACAGAATACCTCCTATAATATTGTATTTTCCAAAATGGCTATAGGTCATCTTGCTAATGCCCGCTACAAAAGGAGCGAAGGTGCGTACTATGGGAACAAATCGAGCATAAATAATTGTTTTACTTCCGTGTTTCGCGTAGAAATTTTGGGTTTTCTCTAAATATGAGGGTTTGAAAATCTTAGAATCCGCTTTAAAAACACGAAAGCCAAAATATTTTCCTATCTCGTAATTGACAAAATCACCTAATACGGCTGCAACAATCAGTAGAATAAGCATTACTATGATACTTAAATCGGTCTCAGGCTTGGCTATCAAAGCACCCATTGCAAACAACACAGAATCACCCGGAAGAAATGGAGTAACAACTAATCCTGTCTCCGCAAAGATGATTAAAAATAAAATCAAATACGTCCAATATTGATAGTCGTTGACAATACCGACCAAATGCTGGTCAATATGCAATATAAAATCGATTAAAGTACTTATGACCTCCATAGTGCTAAAACAAAAAAGGAAGCTTTTAGGCTTCCTTTTTCTTGAAAAATTTTTCTCTTATGACTTCGAATATAATCGGTAGTACTGATAAAAATATAATAATCAGTACCACTTTCGAAAAGTTGTCTCTTATAAAAGGAATATTACCTAAGAAATATCCTGCTAAGGTAATTCCACCTACCCATAATATTGCGCCAACCACATTGTAAGTTAAGAATGTACCGTAGTTCATTCTGCCTATACCACCCACAAAAGGAGCTAACGTACGTACAATAGGGACAAAACGAGCAATTACGATGGTTTTACTGCCATATTTTTCATAGAACGAATGCGTCTTTTCTATCTGATCATCCGTAACCATTTGTTTACCGAACAGCTTAAATTTCGTAATCTGCATTCCAAAATTCTTACCGATAGAATAATTCAACGAATCACCTGTAATTGCGGCTACCAATAAGATGAGTATTAACAACCAAACATTCAATTCATTCGGCTGTGCCGCCAACATACCTGCAGCGAAAAGCAATGAATCGCCAGGCAAGAATGGCATAACTACAACTCCAGTTTCCACAAAGATGATTAAGAACAAAATTAAGTATGTCCAAGTTTGGTAATTGTTTACAATCTCTACCAAATGGTCATCTATATGCAGAATGAAGTCTATTAAAGAATAGATAATGTCCAAAATAGCTAATATTAATTGTAGTTATTCAACATTACCGGCATCACCAACATCAAAATATCTTCATTGTCTGCTTTCACGGCAGGAACCAAAAGACCAGCACGATTAGGGCTACTCATTTCCAATACCACTTCCTCGCAGTTCAAGTTATTCAACATCTCTACCAAGAATTTAGCATTGAAGCCGATTTCCATATCGTCACCTTCGAATTGACAGCTCAATCTTTCGTGTGCCTCATTAGAGAAATCTAAATCTTCAGCAGAAATATGTAATTCTGAACCGTTGATTTTTAAACGTACTTGATGCGTAGTTTTGTTTGCAAAGATCACTACACGACGCAAGATATTTAAGAATAAAGAACGGTCAACCGTTAATTTATTAGGATTTACTTGAGGAATTACCGCTTCGTAATCTGGATAACGTTCATCTACCAAACGACAGATCAAATTGATGCTTCCAAATTGGAAGAAAGCATTCGTGTTATTGTATTCAATAGAAACGGTAGTTTCATCCGATGGCAATGAAGATTTCAATAATGTCAATGCTTTTTTCGGAAGGATAATAGATGTAGATTTTTCTGCACCTACATCTGTACGACGGTATCTAACCAAACGGTGTGCATCAGTTGAAACGAAAGTGATGTTTTGCTCATTCAATTGAACCAAAACACCTGACATTGCTGGACGCAACTCATCGTTACTTACCGCGAAAATAGTTTTGTTAATAGCTTCTGATAAAATAGAAGCTGCCAAGTTCACCGTAGACACATTGTCTACCACTGGGATTTTAGGAAAATCATCGGCATTTTCACCACTCAATTTATACTTACCATCACCCGCACTAATTTCAATAGCCAATGTTTTAGTATCTACAGAAAATGCTACAGGTTGGTCTGGTAGAGTTTTTAATGTATCAATCAAAATCTTAGAAGGCATTGCTACGCGACCTTCTTCTTTTGCTTCTATAGGTAAAGAGGTAACCATACTTGTTTGCAAGTCTGTAGCTGAAATAGTCAGCATATTGTCCTTTATTTCAAACAAGAAGTTCTCCAAAATCGGAAGAACTGTGCTACTACTTGACGCGCCACTGATGGCTTGAAGTTGTTTTAATAAGACTGAAGTGGATACAATGAATCTCATGCTTTTTGCGAAAATTTACTTATATGCAATATTACGCAAAAACTATTATATTTCTTAGCATTTCAGAGATATTTGATTGCAAGAATATATATTATCCTTGAAATAAAAAGAGATTCATACTGTTGTATTATTACTGCATGAATCTCTTTTTGATTTTTGGGTCAAGGGCAATACTTATTTCATATCTATTTCAACTGTTGCTCCTTCTTTAGCCTTTATTTTTTTTAGGACTGACCCTTGAACAATAATAGAAATGGTCAAATTTGTATCGTTAACACGCTCTACCTTAATGTCATAAGGTGGAACTGAACATGCCCACACATTTTTCAATTCCATTTTATCCCATTCTTTTGGAAGTCGTGGTGTTAAGGTAAAATTACGATGTCCTGTTGGTCTAAAACCAAACATACCTTCGGTAATAATACGACAATACAAACCACTCTCTGCTGAAAGATGACGTTGACTACCTTCTGGCCAAGCTTCAATAGCATAAGGAACATGTTCACCCAACAATCTTTCGGTCGAATAATGTATTAAATACGCTAATGCCGTAGCTGTTTCACCAGCAGCGAACACACCTCGCATTGCATATAGGGTAGATCTATCCCAAAATGTTTCGGTCCCTGATTGTGTCAATAAGCCATCTTTCGTCCACAATTTTGGTGAAAACAAAGCTTGTATAGTCCCTTCTTTGCGCTCATTGATATCAACCGTGAGTGGAATACAAATCCATGATCGCAATTTATCATTGCCTTCATAGTATTGATAGGTGTCAAAACCTTCTACCGTAGCTCCAAAAAACTTGTTAATGTTTTTTCGCAAAACAGTTGCTTCCTTTTGATAGTTTTCTGAAATCGATTTTGGCAACCCTAATTCTTTTGCTAAATATGAAGCCGATATCAGCGCATCATAATACAAACTCGAGGTACACAAGTTGGCATCCCCAGCTGGGAAACGACCTTCCAATTCGTCACTATCGGACATCACTACTCCTTCTGCATTCAACTTACGTTTGCAATATTCCAAGCACCAAGTAATTAAATTCCAAAGTTCCTTAGACTCTTCTGCATTTGAACGGGTAAGCGCATAACGAGCTGCTCCATAAGCTATCATCGCACAATCACCTCTATCTCCGGCTCCATTCCAAATATCATCACCTTCGGCAATAATCGAACTTGGAATAGCATGGTAATCCGGATTCATAAATCTTGCAAAGTGCATAAATGAATTTATAGCTGAAAGATTTCCAATGTCATAGCCCAAAAAGGGAAAGAAAGGATTGACATATTCAGCTTGGTCATTTGTCCAAATTGCTGCATAGTAAGATTCGCCTCCAGGAGCGTGCATGTAGCCTCCTTTGGTTTTGAAAATACTTTCAGAAGCTCTAATTTTTGCGAAAGCAAAGGCAGTATTCAATATTTCATCTGGAGAATTGAATACAAGATTGTTCGATACTTTTTGAATAAAATTCAATCTATTTATTTGCTCTAATTCGGTATCTATCTGCAATATTTGTTCGCTGTCTTTATAAGCAGAAACTGATGAATCAATAGTAACACAATCTCCCGGATTTATCTTAAAATCACCGCTATTATGTATCTCCAAAACTTGTGTATAGCTTCCATCAACCCCACGACTAAACGCACTTGAGAACACTCTTCTTTGCTGTGGAACGTGCAGATTTATTGGTTTAGATGAAATATTATATACTAAAAAACGTTGGCATAAGGCGGGCTTGTCCATGGACGGAAAGTACACTTGTTCAATCTTAATTGTAGCTTCTTTTTGCCTGCCGACCCAATAATTAGACGTCGCCGTTAAAAAACCATTTAGTTTGATCTGTATTACTTCTTCTTTCGAAATAGAACTTCCGTCTACTTTAAAGGTATTAATATAATCGACAGTATATTTTTGCATGAAGGATGCATGCGTATTATTTGGGATACGACGTAGCATCGGCCAAACTAACGACATTTCCATTTTAAAAGAACCATCTTTATTAACACCATACCGTAATACAGAAGATACTTTTTCACCACTCATTTCGATATGATCAAAATGTGGAATATGGCTATCTATTTTCCATAAAATGGAACCATCTTCTTGTACTTTCCATCTTGTGTCATTCGCACAGACACCATTAGACAACAAAAGGCAAACTAAACAGATAAAAGGATATTTCATGCTAAATATTATCTTTTATAACCTGTAATTCCTGTTGAGTATAGGTAGACATCACATCAATGTCTGCATATTTAGTCAAGGTATTAATAAAACGTTGAAATTTTTGCCAATTACTTTGATTAGCAGGATTAGGATTATTGTAAAACTCCCTGAAAAGCTTTCTGAACGGCTCCCATCCAATTTGATTTTTAGCACGAATAAATGTCCACATTAGCGCGTCATGCGAATATTTATTTTGTGGGAACATATTATCATAAGATTCTCCTGCATATGTTTTGTAATAATCCGCGGCTTCTGCTCCTCTATATAACTTAGAACCCTGCGTGAATGTGCCATTCAAATTATCAAGAGCATAGAACATTCTGAAATTAGCAAACATCTCATCATTCCAGTTCCATCGGTCATCCGAATTATTAAATTTACCACCACCTGAATTAAAATTATGTCCTATTTCGTGCATCATCCCAAAACTCCAATCACCTTTATCTTGATAACCTTTCAACATAGGCACTACTCCGCTTAAAATAACTTGTATAGGATTACCTGCTAATCCCCAAGCTGTAATACTTGGCTCTGGTGCATAAATATTGGTTTTAATTCCAGGATAAGGATCTGCACCAATTAATTCTTTATATTGCTCATACACTTCGTCCATCTTAGACAACCATTCATTTAAAGAACTTTCACTTACCGATTTTGCATGCTCTTCACGTACTCTAAGACGCATATGCTCAGATTCAATGGATGTATGATTTGTTTCTTCTACTTTAAGGTTACTAAAATATACTGTTCCTGAAGATGTCTGACCATTTATACCAAGACAGACACATATTCTAGCCATACCTAAATCATCCGTCAAGAATATTCGAGAAATGTTCTTGGTACTTTGCGTGCCTTTTAGATATTCTGCTGTCGACCACCAGTCCCCCATGAGCGTTAATGTAGCTCCTTTTTCTCCCGTCACCCCAAGTGTTTTGGCATCAGCAGAAAAACGATAAACTGTATTAGGTTTTAATACAATCTGAACCCAAGAATTAGAACAGACCGAACCTCTAGTTGTCGTGACTTCAAGTGTGAAACCTTCTGGGGTATTGTTAGGATTCGTCCACTTATATTCTGCTGTTCCGCCATTATGCGTTTCATGCTTCCACAAATCTTTGTTGTAAATCCAAATCAAATTGGGATAATTTTCTGGCTTCAGTTCCTTCGGGGTGGGTTGTGTTGGATTCGGATCTGGAGTAGGTATTTCTTCTTTTTCTGGCGCTTTAGACTTCGAACAAGCATGTGCGCAAAATGTCGTTGCACCAATTATGAGTATTAGTATTCCTAATTTTTTCATTTTGAATGTATTTTAACTTCGCTTGAAGATTTGATTAAAATATCTTGTTTACAATTTGTGATAATATTATTGATCAATTGAACTTGACTCGTATTACCTATGAAAATACCACAGGTATTATTGCTTCCTACAATTGTATTATTCTCTATTTTAATATTCTTGTGTAAGTACGTGTTCAAGGTGTTCTTAGCGTCTATGATAACCGCAATACCAGATGCTCCGCCTTGAGTACTCTGGAAACCACAATTCGTTATGAGATTGTTTCTTACCGTAACATCCTGCGAATGTGTCCCCTCACTCCACCAAGCTTCCGCACCAATATGAATAGCTGTATTTGACGAACCATTGATTCTATTGTTTTCTATCAACACACCTCTCGTCTTGACCAAAATAGCTCTCGCTAAATGACTGTTGATAGTCGAGTTCACAAATTCTAACTGTGGCAGCTTTGAAACATTCATTAAATAATAATTCTGAGGCTTGATATCTACCTTTTTATGAACACGAATTGTATTTTGTAATGTTGTTTGATTCGTAACAGCTTCTTCTACTATTAAAGTATCAACCACTTGCAATGTCTCTCTATTAACCAACTCCAATTTGTCTCCCACGCGTGGTAAATCAATTTCTTGAGAATGCGTAAATGTTGGCGCCTCCAATTTTGTAACGAAAGTCTTATCATCTGTCGACATAATCGTATGATAATAGCCGTGAACATTGGTCGCATCATCGCCTTGAGCCTCAAAATAACATCCATCAAACCGCAACAGACCACTGCAACAAGCGAAGTGCGTGGCGTCTGTATTAGTAGAATGATAATATCCCGGCGCTGGTTTTACCTTCAATCTTTCAACTAGTATATTATGACTATCAAAGCCGACAATTCCCATTCCTGGCTGTGCATGAATCGTCACATCTTGAATAGATGTTTGTGTACTTCCACTAATCAACACCGCTGGCCTAAAATGAAAGCAATGCAAGACAGTCGCTATTTGTCCTAGGTTATCTTCTCCAATTTTGTGATGAAAACGAACCCGATTATTTCCTAATATTTCACGCTTTGGAAAGTATAAAACATCTTTGGTCAATCGGTCATTTTGAAGATTCCAAAAAGTCATTCGTCCCAAAACCATCTTGTTATCAATGATTCTTTCATCCGAAAACTGCACTTCGAAAAAACTGTCCGTCACTTCCATGACTTTTCCCCATGAAAAAGGTTTGTTCGGATAATCTATAGTAATATTTTTCAACGAAAAATATTCACTATTCGTAATAGAAATAGGTTCAAACCACCCGTAACATTGAAGAATCGCACCATTTCCTTCGATACTTATACCTTTTGAGCCCGAAAAGTCCATTCCCTTTCCATATGGATAATTAGGTTTGAAGATCACAGGCTCAGGATTTCGACCAAACTCTCCCTGCATAGCTGCATTTTCGGTCTTGATACCTAATTCATTTTTGAGAATATAGTTTCCAGGGCTAAACACAAGAACAGTATTAGGGTTTTCGCGACAATAAGCTGCCGCTTTTGACAATGCCTTTGAATCATCGATATGATCATTGGGCTTTGCCCCAAAATCTTCTACACTCACTCGTCTCTCTATAGCGATACTGTGTTGATGGACACACATTATCGCCGCAAGAATAATAAAAAATTGAATACTTCTTCTTTCCACAAGCATCCAATATTAAAATGAAATAAAACTCGACCATTCTGTATAGAATATATCAACAGCATTCTCCTCTGGCAAATAAGCAGAACGATATACAAATCGGTTGTTGATTGATTTTGGATAAGAATACTCTTCACCTCGTCCTTTGGTAACAACTACTTCTTGATTGGATTCATTCAGGTATTTCACTTCTGTATGTACAAAATTATCCGAAGCTGCAGACCATCTAATTATAAACTGATTTCCACTATTAAATTTCTCTCGGATAGTTCTATTATTAATAGAAGCCTGATATAACGCACCATAAGAATTACCAAAAGCAGGTACAGATAACGACTTATTACCGAATTTATCGTAATTAACGATATTAAATGAATAAGAATTCTCCTCTAGATTCGGAATATTGACCTCAATAGAATCTAATCCCTTGGTAATATTGTACGAAGCCAATGAAACGACCATTGAATCCAAATAATCGTTCCAATAAACAACCGTTTTATCCAAATTATTACCATTAAAGTACCTGAGTTTGACCACTACTCGGTTATTACCACCAAAAACGGACACAGAGTCTACAATTGGTGCGTATATTCGTTCGCCACCTTGGATAAATTCTTCGTGTACATCCATAAAATTTTCACAAGATGTACCTGAACAGATAACAATCAGCGCTATTATTATATTATAAAGTAGTTTTTTCATAGATTAAAATTTAATTGCAATTTAAAACTCTGTAGAACCATAAAATGTAAATTCTGCTGGGTGTGTAAATGTGGTCACACTCCAAGTACTATGAACAACAAGTCTGAAATATCTAAATGCAGGCATATCAAATGGTACATCGAATTCAAAGTCCAAGCCATAAGAAACATCTTCTGGCGTCACATCTGTACCTGGCGTTCCCGATGGTTTAATAATTTCACAATCTTTTGGATCGAGCAATCTTGTCCATTCGCTCCAGTCCCCACTTTTTGATGGAGCATCTACACGACCATAAACTTCAAATGTCTTAATATTGCCCCATGAAAAGGCATGGCCCCAATAATTTCTATTGGTAATCACAAAGCGACTCATTTTTACCTTTCTGCCCATATCAATCGTAATCGCACTCGGCAAGGTATTATTGTTGGTATGACCAAATGTATTCTCATCCTCGTCAATTACATATTCTGGTCTACCACCATGGAATGCAAAGTCTGCGTCATTATCCAAAAAGACAATACTCATGTGGTTTTTTGCAATCCTTTGCTCAAACAGAGGTAAGATTTTCTTTCCTGGAGGATAGATAGTGTCAGATATATTTCCATACCTATCCTGTATCACCATGGCAACTGGGATCTCTTGAGCTTGATAACCACGAATAGTATGCTGCATAGCTGCAGAAGAACTCACCAAAACCTTCGATAAACTCAATCTTCCTAATGAATCGGGCGTAAACATTTCGAAAGTTAAAGGTGCTTTGAGTTCATTTATCCACTGAAATCTCGGACCTCCGAAATCAGGAGAAATCTGAACGGTACGCTTTACAATATTAATAGGTGCCTCTTGCGGAGTAAAAGACACTTCTACAGGATCTGATTCTTCCAAGGCTCTATTAACCGTAATAAGTTGTACATTATGCGAATCATTATCAACATACCCTTCTACTTTTAGGATATTGTCATAAAAAGAAACAAAAGTTTCTACTTGTTTGCCATTGCGTATATATACAGCTTTAACGCCTAATATATTTTTATCATTAGGTACTTTATAGTTAATACTAGCTCCTCCTGGAGCTGGCTCCACAACCACGTCTGAAACTATATCAGGTTTACCAAACGAACCTGATAGTGGTAAGTACTCTCTTTCTTGACATGCGATAACCACACATGCTAAGAGTACTGTACAGAAAAAATTAATAATATTTTTCATAGTAATCTTTTTTATTAAGTATTTAACTACCATCCTGGATTTTGAATTAGTTTAGGATTTTTTACGATTTCATATTCAGGGATCGGTGCAAAATAATCCTTGTGTGAAAACTTTTGATTGAACAACACTTGCACTTCGTAATATTCAAGTAAATTATTGCGAAGCACATTCCAACCTTTCAATGACCTATTATAATCTCTAATAGCTGTCTTCCATCTTCTCGAATCCCAAAAATTTTCACTTTCAAGAGCTAACTCTATATTACGTTCTTGCTGAATAATCTCACGCATTCCTTGCTTGGATTGTGGCTTATTTGCATTCGTGCTGTAATCTCTCCAGCTTTCAACTACTCCACGAAGACCGGCACGATTACGAACCATATCTATCCAACGATACACTTCAGCATCAGGGGCAGACTGAGACTCATTAAGTGCCTCGGCATATAATAAGTATAAATCTGACATACGCATTTCAGGGAATGGATATGCTTCAGCTGAAAAACGGTGCTTTTCACTAAACCCAGAGTTAACTGAAAACATTTTCTTTACAAAATATCCTGTAGTAGAATAATTATCTGGATTGTACATCGATGAATATTCATTGAAACGAGCTTTAATAGTAGGAGCATTATCATCTGATCTTTCCCAATTGTTGTGACCAATGTAATTGTACCATCTACCACGATCAAACCCCAATGAAGCATAGAAGCGATTCTCTCTGTTATAATTTAAACTCGCGGTTTCTTCTTGGCTATTAATATTATAGGTCTTCCAGTTTGCTGTATTTTTCTTAATTTTATAACGATCTGCATAATCAAATATTCCTGTTTTATCTTCGTTGATAGGCACACCATTTTCGGTGTAATATAATTCTGCAACGTTTATAGTTGGGGAATACCATCCACGACTTTGCTCTCCGTCAACCTGCTCTAAATGGGGAATCATATTTCCTTGTGTTGTACCATCTATTATACTCTGAGAATTACCCCAAATAACCTCATGGTTCCAACGCTCGGTAATTCCGCTACGATATGCCATTTGAATTCTTCCGTCATTAGACAAAATGTAATTTGTGGTCAAATCATTTGTAGTAAACAATGCATGTCCTGCTAAATGGCACTCATCAATTGCTTCTTTACAGGCCTCAGCGGCACGTGTCCACAAATCTGGATTAACTTGTTGAGAAAAGAAATTACGACCTTGAAAATCTTTGAAATTAGCATAATCCGTATTACCATTAAACAATGGACTAGCCCATGTTACTAGGATTTTAGCTCTTACTGCCATAGCGATAGGTTGTGTAATTCGTCCCATTTCCTCACGGGTATTATTTATCATGCTTGGCAATGACCTTTCAGCAATAATTTCGTCCAAGAGACCAACAATGTATTCAAAAGTTTCATCCACAGAAATACGTTCTTGACGGATTATCTCTGTTCCTTGAGAAATATCGGACGATGCATCTAGGATATGAATTGGTCCATAATAACGCATTAAATAGAAGTGATAATATGCCTTTAAGAATTTAACCTCGGCTATCCAGCGTCTCATTTCAGCAGGTGTCAGATCTTTTACCTTATTGATATTTTCTAAGAAAATATTACAATTATTGATACCATCCCACAATTTTTTACCGCCATTACCACCTCCCCACATATTATTGACGTGTGTAGCTGCTGTTTGAGATCCTCTAGCGATAAGCATACTTGTCTGCCAACGTGCTTGATGATGCATAAATTCGCCAGATCCCATATACGCGGGGCTAGCATTAGGATTTGCAGAAGAAGGTAAGTACCAATAACAATTACTTAAAAACGTCTCAGCGGTATATCTATCTGAGAAAGCGTGATCTATAGTTGCCACGTTGTCAGGTACAACATCAAGATAATTACAAGAATATCCCAACGTAGAAAACAATATAATGGCTAAAAAATTATTTTTGATTTTCATAGTACTCAATTTTATAACTGAATTAGAAATTAACATTAACTCCCATATTGATGACACGTTGAACTGGATAACCAAGACCATTGCCTGCCATCTCTGGGTCCCACATTTTGAATGGACTGAATACGGCCAAGTTCATACCATTTGCGTATACTCTTAAATTTTCCATTTTCAATCTCCTCAATAATTTAGAAGGAAGTGAATAACCAATTTCTGCTGACTTCAATCTAATAAACGAAGCATCATTCATGTACCAAGTACTCGTACGCATATTGTTGTCTACGAACGTATTAGATAATCTAGGCCAAAAAGCATACACATCTCTATTGTCTTCGGACCAGTAACTATCTGCTATTCTCGACAATAAAGCATTGCTACCTGTAGCACCACTCGTAATATTTACAAATGGAGATACACCGGTTAAGTCAACCCAAAAAGATTGTCTAGCTGACCCTTGAAAGAAAATTGAAAAATCCCATTTTTTGTATCCAGTAGAAACACCAAAACCATAGTTAATTTCAGGCGAAGTAGGGTGTCCTAGAGGAACCAAATCAAAATCCGAAATCTTACCATCATTATTTATATCACGGTATTTGATATCGCCTGCCATATATTCACCGAATTGTACGGGAGAGTTTTTCACTTCATACTCATCTACAAAAAGACGTTCAGCTACGTACCCCCATACTTGACCTATTGGCTTACCAACACGAGATCTCCAAGGTGTACTACTATAATCTGGTTCTTCCCATTTATTCACCAAAGACCTAGCGAACGTAAAAGTTCCTCTACCTGTAATCCACCAATCACTATTTATATAGTGCTGATAATTCAACTCCATATCAAAACCTTTGGATTGCGCTTCTCCCAAGTTTGCTCGTACTTCCGATTCAATACCCATTGCACCAGGCATCACACGACTCAATAGTATGTTTTTTCTCTTTTCTTTGAAAAAATCCGCAATCATAGTCAACCCATTACTAAAGGATAACTCAACGGCAGCATTAGATTTGTACGCGATTTCCCAACCTATATTTGGGTTGGCGTATCTTAATGTTGTAACCCCATTGGTGACATACCCCAAATCTTTACCAAAACGAGCTGCTCTATCTCCATCATTCATGCGCACGCGTGAAAGATAATAGAAGCGATCATCCGAGCTACCAATCTGCTCATTACCCACTAAACCATATGTACCTCTCAACTTAAGTGTTGAAATCATATTTTTTGCTCCTTCGAAAAAATTCTCATTTGAAACCATCCAAGCTAAACCAAACGATGGAAAGAAGCCAAATCTGTGCTTTGATGAAAAACGTTCCGAACCATTATATCCAAAGTTTGTTTCCACAAAATATCTAGAATCATAGTTGTAGGTAAATCTTCCAGAAAGCCCCATATTGCGGCTAGGCAACGATTTTTGTAAATCATTATCATTGTTGGTTGCTAAATATTCACGCACCGTATATACTAGCAATCCACTTATATTATTTTTTTCCGAAATCTGCTTATTATAGTTTAAAGCAGTCTCTAAATAAGTTGTTTTAGTGATGTATCTGTAGTCACTTCTATAGTCGATCCATTCGCTTCCATCTTGAGGATTAAGCCTTAATAATTTATAATCTTCTGTAATTCTGTCGAAGTCCTTTTCAGGTATAGAATAAAAAAAAGGATTGTATTGACGGACAACATCAAATTCAGAATATCTATTGGTATTAAATAATAATCTTGCTGATAATCCATCGACTACTGAATTCAAATCTTGCTTCAACTCTATTTGAGCGGCCATCATCGTTTTACTGTAATCTTTATATCCTTTCAACAGTTCTGCATAAGGATTCAAATACTCACCTTTGCCATAGTTACCAAATAAAATATGTCTAGTAGTAGCGTGATTCACATCTGGTTCATAAAAAGGTTTAAAATAAACAGGATTGGTTTGTAACACTTTGTGGTATACATCAGCACCACCAAACAATGGACCTGTATAATCATCAAATGAACCACTCATCCTAAGAATTGCTTCTGTAGTTTTCGTTAAATTGATATTTACATTTGAACGTAATGTATACTTATCTAGTTTGATATTCGAATTAAAGTTATTACGTTGATCTACTTTTAAGTTACCATTATCCCTAGTCAACGAACCAGCCACGAAATAACGAGCCACCTTACCCCCTCCACTTACACTTGTATTCACACGCTGATTTTGGGTAACCGGATCTAATAACATACTTTGCCAATCCGTCTGTGGGTATAAGTCTGGATATAAACCACGTTCGGTCATGGTGATTCTCTCTACTGAATATGGTAATTCAGACAAAGGATCACGAGTCGCAACAGCCTCATTTCCCAAACGCATATACGTAATCGGATCAGCTAATTCTATACTCTTAGTAGGAGAAGACCATGAATTTTCTATTCTGAAATTCATTTTTGCTTTTCCTTCAGAACCTTCTTTAGTCATCACTAAGATAACACCATTAGCTCCGCGTGCACCATATAGAGCTGTAGCAGTAGCATCTTTCATAATAGAAAAACTTGCTATATCATCGACATTAAGTCTCGCTAAGTCCGCTGTACCCAATTCTACATTATCAATAAGGATAAGAGGATCCTTTTTTGACTCTGCCCCAAAAGACGTAATACCACGAATAAAGAAATTGGCATTATCCTGTCCTGGCTCACCACTTTGTTGATACGAAATCATACCCGCAACTCTTCCGGCCAAAGCGGTCGTCAAGTTACTTGCTGGAACACGTAGCTCAGATGGTTTCACAGTTGTGATAGCACCGATTACCGATTCTTTCTTTTGGGTCGAAAAAGCGACTACCGTTACATCTTCCAACTCGTCCATCTTTTCTTCCAATATGATATTAAGGTTTGTTTGATTATTGATTTCTACTATTTTAGTATCCATTCCCAGAAAATAAACTTCTAATACCGCTCCTGGATCCACTTTATCAATAACAAACTTTCCGTTGATATCTGTGACTGCACCGCCGTGTAACTTTTGAATAATCAAGGTTACACCTTTCAAAGGTTCTCCCTTATTATTCGTTACCGTTCCTTGAACACGGATTTCATTCTGTGCGAAAACTCCTGATGTCACAGACATTAAACTTAAAAGTGTTAGACATATGGCTAACCAACATGATAGATTTTTTTTCATTTAATGTTTTTTTAGGTTTATGTACTTGTTGAGTAATATTCTGGGAAGAATATTAACTCTAATATGGTTAATTCTTTGTTGATGCTGCAATCTTTATATTTTAAAACTTTTGGTATAAATAATACGACTGAGCTTAATTTCAAAAACTGTGGATCTAAAATCCACATGGTAATGATTTCAATGTTTCCTCATAATAATATAATAGGTTAGATAAAAAGTTTAAGATTCATAGGTCTCTCTTAACAAAATTGTTCATTTAATACAGAAAAAACTTTCAATATTATCCTATAATATTTCAATTTCTTCCAAAACTCTATCATATAGCAATAGTAATTCACAGTTTATCATATATTTGAGTACTAATCAATAATTTCTCCTATTTATGAATAAAAGGACGCTGTCTCTGTTTTTTATTCTATCTTTTATTATTCAAGAAATAACAGCACAAGAGTTATTTCCACGATTTAGATATTATACATCTGATGAAGGGTTATTTAATAACATGATACACCACATTATGCAAGATGGAAAGGGATATATGTGGTTTGGTGCTTATAATGGAGTGTCTCGATATGATTCTTATAAGTTTATCAACTACACTAAAATAGATCCTATTGATTCTATTCCCACTAGAATTACAGCTTTTAACAATGTTAATGGTAATCTTTGGATTGCTTCGTCGGGCTATCTTTATTCCTATAATTATTTGACCAAAGAATTCCAAAGGGTAAATCCAGATTTAGAAGATTTAGGATTTATACACTCTATTGTAAATAACGATGAAGGAACCGTTTGGATTGCTAGTAATTCAAAAGGACTTTGGAGGTACGATTTCCAAAAAAAAATATTTAATAAACACAATGAATTAAAAAATATTAGACGAGTCATATCCCATCTCAATCAGGATATTTACGCTATTGGTGATGATGGTGCTATCTATTTTTTAGAAAAATCAACTCAAATTTTTCGTGAAATATATAATCTACATCTTCATAGACGCTCTATAACATGTGCATACATTGATAAACATGGTAATATTTGGATAGGAGACTGGCACAATGGTATATATTGTTACAGACAATCTAGCAACGAACACGTCCATTATCCATTATTAAGCCGAGGATTACCTATTCAAAGAATTCGTTCTATTTTGGAATATGACCATAAATATATGATGGTTGCCTCTGATGAAGGAATTACCCTTATTGACAAAAACACAGGATACCACTTTACCATCAATGACAATGAACAAACCAATAAATCCTTAGTACTTAACAACAGGTTTGTCTACTCACTTTTTAAGGATAGGGATGAAAATATTTGGAGCGGAACCTACTTTGGGGGAGTCAATTTTTTAGGTAAAAATCGAAATAATTTCAAAACTCTTCCACGTGAAATATCTACCTCGATAGAAATGGGGCGTGTGATAAGCAAATTTGCAGAAGATAAATACGGAATTATATGGATAGGAACTGATGATGGTGGCCTATATCAATTCAATCCTAAAAATAATTCTAGCAAAAGAGTACGAATAGGAGGAAAAAGCGAACCTCTCAACATCCACGCTTTACTTACGGAAAATAATACCCTATGGGTGGGAACATACGAAAGTGGCTTATACAAATATAATATAGATAATGGCCATATAGAACACCTTCCTCATATCCCCAATGTGTATGCAATAGAAAAGGATGTAAATGAGAATCTTTGGTTTGGAACGCCTTCTGGATTAATGTTTAAAACCAAAGACTCTAATGAGATATCAACAATATCTGAGGCGTCAGAGTTTTATTTTATAGACCAGCTAGAAGCAGATAATAAAAACAATGTTTGGATCAAATCCAGCGACAAGGGACTTTCGTCCATTGATATTAATACCAAGAAAATAACACATTATAATCATCAATTAAAACAGTTCGTCAATACTTTAGTAGATATCAGAGCTATTCATTATAAAGAAGATAAAATATGGATTGGAACTCATAACAATGGCGTAATATTATTTGACACTAAAACCAATAAGATGTCGAATGATATCATTCCTGGGAATAGAATAAACAATAGCTCTATACAATTTATTACCTCAAGTAAGAATACTCTTTGGATTAGTACTTTTTCGGGTCTATATCAATATAATACATCTACCAATGCACTTAATCATTTCAATAAAGATGATGGTTTAGAAACAGAAAGATTCAATCCTAATGCAGGATTAAAAACTTCAGAAGGTTTCATCTACATAGGTGGATACAGAGGTTTCAATTACTTCGATCCTCAAACAATAGCCGAAAAAGTTGCTTTTCCTAGTGTTAACTTCACGGATTTTCACCTTTCTAACCAATCATCACAGAATAAGGATCCTGAATTATCAGATCATATCGTCTTAAAACATAATCAGGCCATTTTCAACATTGATTTTTCGTCTATGTACTATTCATCACCTAACAAAATAAGATACCGGTACATATTAGATGGATTCGATAAAGATTTCATTGAAACAAACCAAGGTACAGCCATGTATACAAATGTACCTCCAGGAGAATACACATTCAGAGTCGTGTCTAATAGTAGTTATGGAGAATGGGGAGACAATTATAGCACTTTAAAAATAACCATCCTTCCTCCTTGGTGGAAATCCAATATCATGCTAGCGTTTTATGGTTTTCTCTTGACTTGTGGTCTTATTATCCTCGTTTATCAGCAAAAAAGAATGCTAAGAAAACGCAATGAAGAACAAATCAAAAAAATAAACCAAGAAAATGAGCAAAAAATAATAGAGTCAAAACTCGATTTCTTTGCTAATATAGCTCATGAAATACGCACACCTGCTACATTAATTGCAGCTCCAATAGAAGTAATATTAGAGTCTAATAAACTTCCTAATGACATAATGGAGGATATGCAAATCATTAAGAAAAACAGCAATAAACTTATAGAACTAATTAATCAGGTTCTTGATTTCCGAAATGTAGAACATGGCTATGGACAAATCAATCATTCCTATGAAAATGTATTTGATTTTATAACCGAACAAATCTCTCAATACAAAATCTATTGCGAAAATCACCGCATTCAGTTAAGAATATACTCTCCCGAAAAAGAAAGTTTAATAGGGCTAATAGACAAAGATATCGTTAGCAAAATTTTCAATAGCTTGATGTCTAACGCAATCAAATATACCAAAGACCTTATCGAAATATTCTTAGATAAAGCCGACAACGGATTTATTATTAGTGTATTTGATAATGGTAAAGGTATACCTACTAAAAATTATTCCAAGATTTTTGAACCTTTCTTCACGACATCCAATATTGATTCTCCATCAAAAGGATTTGGTATAGGATTATCCATGGTGTCTAAACTATTGATAGCTATAGATGGTGAAATAGAAATTGATTCACAAGAAAACCTATACACCAGATTCAAGGTTACTATACCTTTTGGCGTTAAAGAAGACTTAAGCAAAGAGAACGAAGAACAACATAAATCATATTTAATGGAGGAATTAGAAACCTCTGAATCTTTAAATGTAGATGACCGATCCAAAGTTTTATTCAAAAATAATCTTATTGAAACTATATTGATCGTCGATGATGATGAGGAAATAGTAGAATATTTATCTAGACAAATCGGCAAAAGGTATAATGTATTACACTCTAACAATGGTCTAAATGCATTAGAAATTTTAACACATACAAAAGTGGACTTAATTGTAAGTGATGTATCAATGGGAGTCATGAATGGATTTGAACTCTGTAAAAAAATAAAAGAAGATATCAAACTGTGTCATATTCCGATCATCCTATTGACTGGACAAACAGATAACAAATCAAAAATAGAAGGAATTAACAGTGGGGCAGATGTTTATCTAGTCAAACCTATATCAATTAGTTTCTTGTATGCACAAATTTGCGGCATGTTAGAAAAACGAAAACAACTATTAGCGAGTTTTAATAGTAATCCACAAACGATATTGCAAAGTATCGTTGATCACGATGAAGACAAAAAATTTATCAGTAGGATAGAAGAGCTAATCTTTGATAATTTATCCAACACCGAATTTTCTGTAGAAGATTTAGCTAAACATATGTATGTAAGTAGATCTAGTCTTTATACAAAATTGAATGCAATATCTGATCTGACACCAAATGAATTTATTCGATTAATACGACTTAGAAAAGCTGCACAGTACATTGTGCAAGGCAAATATAAAATCAATGAAATTTGCTATTTGGTTGGATTCAGCAGCCCTTCTTATTTTACAAGAAGTTTTACCAAACAATTTGGTGTTTCACCTAAAGATTATAAACCAACAATATAAAAGATTTAAATGTCATAAATTTAACCTTTGCTATTGATAAGACAAAATTAAGCCTGCTTTTTGTTAAATTAGCGTCTTTAAAATTTTTGCCATTCTATAAATAAAGAGGTGGGAATAATACGATATGCAATTCAACGATATAATAGGACATCAAGAGGTCAAGAATCATCTGCTCAATTCGGTTAAAAATAATAGAGTGAGCCACGCCCAACTATTTTTGGGACCTGAAGGATCAGGTTCTCTCGCTCTTGCAGTGGCTTACGCACAATATATCAATTGTGAAAACAAACAGGAACACGACAGCTGTGGAGAATGTGGATCCTGCCATAAATATCAGCGTCTTATTCATCCTGACTTGCATTTCTCTTATCCTTTTTATCCATCGAAAGACACGGTTGTCGCTGTTGACGTATTAAACGAATGGAGAACAGCATTTAATAAAAATTCTTATTTGGGATTGAATTACTGGCGGGACCAATTGGATGCCGGCAATAAGCAAGCAAATATTCCGATTAAGGAGGTACACGACATTATCAAGAAATTAAGTTTAAAAGCTTTTGAAGCGGAATACAAAGTTTTGATAATGTGGCTTCCAGAATATTTGGACAAAGAAGGAAATGCTTTACTGAAGCTTATTGAAGAACCACCTGCTAAAACTTTATTTCTTTTAGTAGCTGAAAATCAAGAACGCATACTAAATACCATCATCTCACGTACACAATTGGTCAAGATCAATAAAATTGGTCACGAAGAGATGAAAAACTACCTTGTAGAAAAACATGAAATTGAAAATACGGTAGCTAATGAAATTGCTTTCATCGCAGATGGCAATGTTCAAGAAGCGCTGAATCTTTTATCTTATCAAGAACATAATAGTAATTTTACCACTTTTGTGGAGTGGATGCGGTATATCGTCACCGACAGAGGTGCTGATATTTTGAAACTTAGCGATGATAATCTTGCAAAACTAGGACGAGAAAATCAAAAAAGTTTCTTACTTTATGCCATTAATATGATTCGACAAATCATGTTGGTTCAGCAAGGTTTGAGAAGTTTAGTATTTTTGAAAGAAGAAGAACTAAAATTTGTCGAAAAATTTAGTGAATTATACCTATTTGAACAATTGACGGAAGCTATTAATCTGTTGGAGAAAACACATTATGGCATCGAAAGAAACGGTAATCCTAAAATATTATTTTTAGATTTATCTTTGCAATTAGTTTTATTGTTCAAATATCAAACGTTCCCTCAAGGGACTCAATATATATAGAAAGAAAAATATGGGATGTGGCAGTTGCTCATCCGGTGGGGGGTGTGGTACTAGCACCAAATTAGGTACGGTACCTGCAGGTTGTAACAACAACGGCACCTGTATGACCAGCGGATGTAATAAATTAGATGTGTATGACTGGCTTTCCGATATGGATTTGCCATCAAATTATAAACCTTTCAATATAGTAGAAGTCCGTTTCAAAGGATCTCGCAAAGATTTCTTTGTCAATACGGATAATATTTATCTTGAAATGGGTGAAATGGTCGCTGTAGAACCTTCTACGGGAGGATATGATATTGGACACGTATCCTTAACAGGCGAACTTGTGCGTCTTCAATTGAAGAAAAATAATGTCAATCCTGAAAATGTAGCAAAAAAGATCTATCGCAAAGCAAACGAAGCGGATGTAGCAAAATACAACGCAGCGAAAGAATTGGAATGGGAGACTATGCACCGTGCACGCAAATTGGCATTGGACTTAGGTCTTTCGATGAAAATTTCAGACGTCGATTACCAAGGCGATAAGACAAAGGCAACCTTCTACTATACAGCAGAAGGTCGGGTCGATTTCCGTGAGTTAATCAAAAAAATGGCTGAAGCATTTCGTATTCGTATCGAAATGCGTCAGATTGGTATGCGTCAGGAAGCCAGTCGCTTGGGTGGTATTGGTTCTTGTGGTCGTGAATTATGTTGTTCGACTTGGTTGACAGATTTCAAAACCGTTTCGACTTCTGCAGCACGTTATCAAAACCTCTCGTTAAATACATTAAAACTTGCTGGACAATGTGGCAAGTTGAAATGTTGTTTGAACTACGAATTAGATAGCTATATGGACGCATTAAAGGATATTCCGAATGATGTGGACCGTATAGAAACGAAGAATGGAGTCGCATATCTTCAAAAAACAGACATCTTCAAGAAAACCATGTGGTTCTCTTATCCAGGTGCTGAAAGTTGGATACCGCTTCCAATCAGCAAAGTGAAAGAGCTTTCTGAATTGAACAAAAACGGTAATAAACCAGAAAGTTTAGATCATGCTCCTGCGCAAAAAGAAGTCGTGAAACCTGTTGTGTTGGATTATGAAAATGTAGTAGGGCAGGATAGCTTAACACGTTTGGACGAAAAAAATAAAAAACGCAAGAAGAAGAAATCTAAGAGCAAACAAAATACTAACGTTGCTACTAAAGTAGAAAACGAAAAAGTTACTCCCACAGCAGAAAATAAGCAACAAAAACAGCAAAATCCGCCAAAGGAACTGAAAAAGGCTGAAGGAGATAACAAACAATCTGCAGAGAATGGTCCAAAGCCTGAACAAAAGAAAAAACGCAGATTCAACAATAACCGAAATAGAAATAGATCGAACGAAAATAAACAACAAAACGGTGGTGAATAATTTCACCACCTATATTTTTTAGTATGAAAAATCTGTTAGTCCTTTCTATATTTTGCTTATTAGTGGTTGCTTGCACTAAAAATGCCTATTTTGAAGAGAACAAGGTCATTAGCAATCGTGCTTGGGATTATAATCAGCAACCTTCATTTGAGGTAAAAATAGATGACAAAGTGGCTAAATACGATGTCTTTATTAACTTGAGACATACTAATTTGTACGACTATTCTAACATTTATGTGCTCCTGCACGAAAAAGGAAATGGTCTTCCCGATACGGCTTACCGCAAAGAAATCAAATTAGCAGAATTGGACGGAAAATGGATAGGTCAATCATCTGGCTTTCTTTACGAAGTGCAATATTTAGCTAAAAAAGATTTTACATTTCCAGATACAGGAACTTACACCCTTGCTTTGGAGCAAAATATGCGCGTCAACCCTTTATTGGAGGTGACTGATGTGGGTATCAAACTCATAAAGAAATGATAACTATTCTTAGATGGATTTTACTCCCTTTTAGCCTAATTTATCAAAGTATAATATGGGTCATAAATTTATTATATGATTACCAAATCTTTAAAAGCAAATCCTTCGATATTCCTACCATTGTAATCGGAAATCTCGCAATTGGCGGCACTGGTAAAAGCCCGATGACAGAATACCTTATTCGTTTACTAAAGGATGAATATAAAATAGCTACTTTAAGTCGAGGCTACGGACGCAAAACTAAAGGATTTAGACTCGTGGAACTTTCATCTCAAGCTATTGAAGTGGGAGATGAGCCTTTACAATTCAAAAAGAAATTTCCTGAAATAACCGTTGCTGTTAATGAAGATCGCTGTGCTGGAATAGAAAAATTACAAGAATATCACGATGTAATTATTTTGGATGATGCTTTTCAGCATAGAAAATTAAAACCCGGATATTCCATTCTTTTATTCGATTTTCAATCTCTATACCAACCAATTATTCTTCTTCCGACAGGAAATTTCAGAGATATATTTTCTTCTACAAAAAGAGCTGATCTGATTATTATAACCAAATGTCCTGAAATAATTTCTGAGAATAAGAAAGCCCATATTGAGCACTTAATTCGTAAACACAATACGGCTCCTATTTTTTATACCAGAATAGGATATGATAAGCCGTTAAATATTTTAGGTAAGACATATGCAGAAGAATTAACGGATAAATATATTGTATTATGCTGTGGGATTGCTAATCCAACACCTTTAGTTGATTATTTGGAAACAAAAGGAAATAAGGTGCAATTGGTTCAATTTCCAGATCACCACAATTATACAGCAGGTGATTATGAAAAAATTAAAGCCATTTTTAATCAAATAGAATTCCCAAATAAGCTTATTATTACAACGGAAAAAGATCTTCAACGCATAGATAAAGAATCCTTTATCGATTACCCGTTATTATATATACCTATTCATCTTCAAACAGCAGATAAACAACAACTTACTTTTGATCATTTCATAAAAAATTACATTTCTAAAAATTTAAATTAAACTTTTCATAACTTCATAAGTCATAAACCTATTATAAACTTGACATTAAAAATCCAAAACTTATGAAAAATTTAATTACAATTCTAGCATTAGTACTTACTATAGGCTTTGCTAATGCTCAACAAGGCGGTCCACGTCAACAACGCAACCCTGAGGAAATGGCTAAAATGCAAATAGAAAGATTAACAAAAGAACTTAATCTTTCACAATCTCAACAAGATTCAATTCACAAACATATTTTAGTTTTCTCAGCGGAACAACAAAAAGTTTTCAGAGAAGCTGGTGACAATCGCGAAGAGGCTATGAAATCTTTTCAAGCTATTCGTGATAAGCAATCAGCAAAGATTAAAACTTTCTTAAACGAAGAACAAATCAAAAAATATGATGAGTTAGCTCAACAAAGAGGCGGATTTGGTGGACAACGAGGTCAACGTCCTAACAACTAGTTTAGTTCAAACTCAAATGAGGAAGGCTTATTTCTGCGGATATAGGCCTTTTTTGTTAAAACATGTTAAATTGTAACAAACTAGATACACTTAACGCAATAAACTTAGGCATTTGACTGTTATAGTACTGAACAAGTTTAAATAGAGTATATAACATAAAATTTTAAATGCTATGAAAAAATTAATTTTAACAGGTCTAAGCTTTTTATTTGCAATTACATTGACATTTGCACAAGACATTAATCCAGAAACAAAAGCAAAACAGAAAGTCGATGAATTGACTCAGGTTCTGACTTTAAATGAAGATCAACAATCGGCAGTTTTTACTATCATATTAGAAAAAGTAACAGCAACACAAGCTATTAAAGCAGACACTACATTAGCTGCGGACGTAGCACAACAACAACTTGATGCTGCTCAAGCAACTGCACATCAAAAAATTTCTGAACAATTAACAGAAGATCAGAAAGTAGCTTTTGCTAAATACCTAGAAGACAATAAAGGTAAAAAAGAAGATGAGCAAGGTGAACAACAACAAGAGGAAGAAAATAAAGAAGAAGGCAACAACTAAAAATCTCATTCATAATTTATTGCAATTTTAGAAATTAACAATTTCATTAATTACCCTAACAAAAAAGGCGGAAATAATTTCCGCCTTTTGCTTTTACTAAATATTTAGTCTTCGTTAAGAAGTTTTTAGTTTCTTCTGAATGTCTTGGACATAAGTTTTGAACTTTTTATCCGTTTCAATCAAGTCTTCTACTGTCTGGCAAGCATAAATAACTGTAGAGTGGTCACGCCCACCGAAGAAGTTGCCTATAGATTTCAAAGATGATTTAGTGTGATTTTTCGCTAAGTACATAGATATTTGACGAGCTTGTACAATTTCGCGTTTACGTACTTTCGATTTAACCATCTCTACTGGAACTTCAAAATACTCACATACCAATTTCTGGATATATTCCATTGAAATTTCTTTATGGGTATTTTTAACGAAGTTTTTCAGCATAGACTTCGCAAGGTTCAAGTCTATTTCTTTTTTGTTTAAAGTAGATTGTGCTAACAAAGAAACCATAGCGCCTTCCAATTCGCGTACGCTATTGTCAATTTGAGTAGCAACATATTCAACCACTGCTTCAGGTAGCTCAATACCATCTGAATACATTTTTTTCTTCAAGATTGCCATTCTTGTTTCCAAGTCTGGAATTTGAATGTCAGCAGATAATCCCCATTTGAAACGGCTTAAAAGACGTTCCTCAAGACCTGATAAGTCTTTAGGTGCTTTGTCCGAAGTCAAAATGATTTGCTTACCAGACTGATGTAAATGATTGAAAATGTGGAAGAAAATATCTTGTGTCTTTTCTTTACCAGCGAAATTATGTACATCATCCATGATGATAACGTCCATAGCTTGATAAAAATTCACAAAATCATTGATAGTATTGTTTTTCAATGAATCTACGAACTGCTGACAAAATTTTTCACAAGAAACATAGATGACCAATTTGTCCGGTAAATTTTTCTTGATTTCATTACCAATGGCCTGTGCCAAGTGTGTCTTACCTAAACCAACATCACCATATAACATTAAAGGATTAAAAGAAGTTCCTCCAGGCTTGTTTGCAACTGCATATCCTGCTGAGCGAGCTAATCTGTTACATTCACCCTCTACAAAATTCTCAAACGTATAGTTTTGATTCAATTGCGGATCTACTTGCAGTTTCTTAAGTCCTGGAATGACAAAAGGGTTCTTTATATTTTTGTTTAATGCTACAGGGACAGGTATAGATTGCTTTTTACCTTCGGCACCATTACCATTTGACGGAAGATTAGTAGTATAAGGTGTGTTTGCAGAAGATTTCTCCACCACAATATTATACTCTAATCGACCTTGCTCACCTAAGAATTTCTTTACAGTCTTACGTAAGATACCTACGTAGTGCTCTTCCAACCACTCGTAAAAGAATAAACTAGGAACTTGAATAGTTAAAACGTTTTCCTCCAAACGAACCGCTTTCACAGGCTCGAACCATGTCTTATAACTTTGTGCAGGAATGTTGTCTTTAATCACTTGAAGACAATTATTCCAAACACTTGTATACGTTTTTTCCATTCTTAAATTGTTAATAACTTGATAACCAATTATTGATAAAAAAATTGTTTATAACTTTCCCTTTCAACGAAGATGACAAAAATTTCCGACCTAAAAAAGTGAAAGTATAAAAAAAATACACTTCATTAATATTCAACTAGTTACATATTTTTTAAGTGATCATAGGCCTGTGTTTTGATGTCAATTCAAACTTTTCCACACAACAAATTTCGAACCAAAAATGAAAGAATTTGAGGTTGTTTATAACGGTTAATAAAAAGTCTTGTGGAAAACTTTCTACTTCTAAAATACGGAAAATTTTATCATAAAATCAAACAAAAAGAGCCACAAAATTTGTGGCTCTTTCTCTAAATATTTTTGTTTTTTCTTATTAACCTACCTGAGATTGTGTAGGATGCGTTTTAGCTAATTTTTTGCATTCTTCAAAAATTGCTTGAGCATCATAATTACAAATTCTCCACAACTCTTTCTGTTCACCATGCTCAACTATTTCATCCGGAATTCCAAGACGTGTAACATGTGCGACATAATTATGTGTAGACATAAACTCTAACACAGCAGAACCAAATCCTCCTGGTAATACACCATCTTCTACCGTAATAACCTTATTAAATTTCTTGAACACTTCGTGTAATAATTCTTCATCCAAAGGTTTTACAAACCGTATATCATAATGTGCTGGATATATTCCTTCCGCATTCAAATCCAATATAGCCTTTGTTGCCTCATTACCCATATGACCTAAAGTAATTATGGCTACTTCTTCACCATCAACTAATTTACGGCCTTTGCCTATCGGTAATGCTTTGAAAGGTCTTTTCCAATCTAGCATTACACCATTACCTCTTGGATAGCGTATAACGAATGGTCCTGCATTTTCTAATTGAGCAGTATACATCATATTACGCAGTTCCTCTTCGTTCATCGGAGCTCCAATCGTTAGATTCGGTATACAGCGCATAAATGCAACATCATATGCACCATGGTGCGTAGGACCATCCGCTCCAACCAAACCCGCTCTATCTAAGCAAAAGACAACATTTAATTTTTGCAAAGCCACATCATGTATCACCTGATCATATGCACGCTGCATAAACGACGAATAAATATTACAAAAAGGCACCAAACCTTGAGTCGCCAAACCTGCACTGAAAGTTACAGCATGTTGCTCTGCAATACCTACGTCAAAAGCACGATCTGGCATAGCTTTCATCATGATATTCATGGATGATCCACTAGGCATAGCTGGTGTGATTCCCATTATTTTATCATTTGCCTCGGCAAGCTCTACCAAAGTATGACCAAATACATCTTGGTATTTGGGTGGCTGAGGTTTCTCGTATACAGATTTCTTGATTTCTCCAGTTATCTTATCAAATAAGCCTGGAGCATGCCATTTAGTTTGATCTTTTTCAGCTAACGCGTAGCCTTTTCCTTTTACGGTAACTACATGTAAAAGTTTAGGACCACTTATATGTTTTAAATCCTCTAAAGTCTTTACTAATTTATTGACATCATGACCATCTACAGGTCCGAAATATCTAAAGTTAAGTGACTCAAAAAGATTAGCATTTTTCAAAAGAGTGCCTTTAATGCTTTGTTCTAATTTTTTAGCCCACCCGTAGGCATCTGGACCATTCTTAGAGATTTTGGCCAAAATAGAAATTAGCTCATCTCTAAATTTATTATAACTTTTCGAAGTGGTAATACTTGTCAAATATTCTTTAAGCGCCCCCACATTCGGATCGATAGACATACAGTTATCATTCAGAATAACCAATAAATTGGATTTCTCAATACCTGCATGATTCAATGCTTCAAATGCCATACCGCCAGTCAAAGCTCCGTCACCAATAATTGCCACATGCTGACGATCTATTTCTCCTTTGTATGCAGAAGCTACAGCCATCCCCAAAGCGGCTGAAATAGAAGTAGAGGAGTGACCCACACCAAAAGCATCATATTCGCTTTCGCTGCGTTTTGGAAATCCCGATATACCTCCTAATATTCTATTTGTATGGAATTGTTCTCTTCGACCTGTAAGGATTTTGTGGCCATAAGCTTGGTGGCCTACGTCGAAGACAATTTGATCATATGGTGTATTCAACGCATAATGTAGAGCTACTGTCAATTCTACAACACCTAAACTCGCCGCGAAATGCCCCCCATTGACAGAAACTATATCAATGATAAATTGTCTGAGCTCTTTACAAATCTCTTCTAAATCCGATTCTTTAAGCTTTCGCAAATCCGAAGGATAAAGAATATTTTTTAAAAGTGCTCCTGCTTCTATTTGCATACCTTAAAATAAGTTTCAAAACAAGTTACAAAGTAACAAATTTATTCTTTTAACTAATGTATATATATACAAAAAACTGGCATCAAAAGTTTTGATTTCAAGTTTTAAAATAAATATTAGTGTGTAAATGCGTATTTTTGATTCTATATATGGAAGTTACAAATTACGAAATAAAACTCGAACAATTCGAGGGGCCTTTTGACTTATTATTGTTCTTCATTGAACGTGATGAGCTTAATATCCATGATATTCCTATCTCTAAGATTACGGATGATTTCTTGGATTATATCCAAAAGATGCACTCCCTAAACATAGAATTGGCTTCAGAATTTATTTTCGTAGCATCGACTTTAATGCGGATTAAAGCTAAAATGTTGCTTCCACGTCCTGACTTAGACGAAAATGAAAACGAAGTTGACCTGAAAGAACAACTTGTTCAAAAACTTATTCTCTACAAGCAATTCAAAGATGTATGTGAGGATTTGAAAGTATTAGAATCCAATAGAGAAAAATTACATCATCGTGCAAATATTGCTTTTGATCTCAAGCATACGAAACGTCAGATTACAGAGGAGGAATTAGCTTCTTTCGATTTGTATAAGCTGATGATGGTTTACGAAAAAATGATGTATCATTTTACACATCGCGTGGTTCCTGTAACACATACTGTTGTAAAATTTCCTTACACCATCGAAAAACAAAAAGATGCCATCTCTGCTCTTTTAGACTTAAATAAGAAGCTTGATTTTCAAATGATATTGAGAAATTCTGAAAATAGAGTCCAATTTGTATTTAATTTCCTAGCTATATTAGAAATGCTTCAACAAAAATTATTGGAAATAGAAGTAGGCTTAGGATATAATAATTTTGAAGTAGCTACGAGAGATCCAAATGCTCCAGAGGAAGAAAATATAGAAGAAGAATAATTTTTTATGGAATTTGTAGGAAACGTGCATCCATGCAAAAACTATAAATCATGAAAATATTATTTAACAATTTCATACTAGTACTGTTTTTAACGATTTCTTTAGAAACCACTGCTCAAATTTCAACTAATCGTTCTTTTCCTCCTATAAATGGAAATAAAGAAGACAAAAAATGGTATGCACACCCCGACTCTACTAATTTTAATTTTTCAATTTCTCCAGATTATTTTTTATTAGGTACATTAAATGGTTATATGGGGAGAAAGTATTCCAATCCAGAAGAGAATACTATTGACTCTTATAAAGCTGCTACACATCTAAAAAGATACATTTTTGACTTTATAAAGAATCACTATTTTACTAGTCCTGATAGCACCGATGCATACTTTATAAAAGACGAAAAAGTGGCTAAAAAAATAAACTCCTATTTTGACCAAGATGGAAAAATTATTCCTCAAGAATTAAAAGATGAAAATGAACTGTACTCCTATATTTTGGGCAAATATTTAGTTTATGGTGAACACTTAGACGAAAATATTTATAAAATAATTATAGTAAATTCTTTCGAAGGAGATTTAGTCTATAAAAGCTTGAAGCAAATAGGCTGTGACAAAATTCTCTACAAAATATATCGTGGCTATATTCCTACTTCACAAGTTTATTACTTTGAAGCTACACCAAGAATGATTAAATTTTTTAAATCATTTGCTAATCTCAAAGACAAAATTTCACATGAATCTATTTTATCTTATTTAGAAATTAGGTCAATTAGTACTCTAAATGATATAAAGAGAATGAGGAATGAATCAAAAAATAAAGAATTTAATAGAATAAAAGCTGCCTTTAGCAATGACAGATAAGTTACCTATTTCATAGATTTCAAATGATCTAATATATCTTTTAAATATTTATAACGCTCAGAATAATCTACCTGAGGTAGATTACGCAAAGAGTAAATTCCGCTAGTCAAAGCTTTAGTAGATATATTTGAAAAAGATGAAATAAAACCTTCTAAATTTATTTCTTCCAAATATCCATCTACAATCCCATAATTTTTAGCTTTATCAGCATCAAAATATTCTGTTTGTAAACATAATTGTAGAGCTTTTTTCTCCGACATAACTTTCAGTAGGCTTGCCATAACTTGAAAAGGAAACAAGCCTATTGCTAATTCAGGTAACTTAAATTGTACTTCACGATTACTGAAAACATAAGTACAGCCCAAAATAAGTAGGAAGCCGCCAGCAATTACACTTCCTTCTACTATTGCTATAGAAGGCTTTAACAAACTATCGAATACCTGACCTAATGATATATCTTCATTAGTTATAGAAGGATTTACACTATCCAAATCTGGATTTTCGAAAGTATTCAAATCCATTCCCGCACAAAAAATAGGTCCTTCAGCTTTAATAATAACAATTTTTACGGCATCATCTTGATTTGCTTCCTGAAAAGCGTGATAAATCTCATTGACCATAGTAGGAGTGAAAGCATTTCTTTTCTCCGGTCTAGCCAAGGTTAAGACAAATTGATATTCTATTTTTTGAACCTTAATATATTTGTACATGGATTTTAACTTATCATATCGAAAAAACTAATTTTCAATTTATTAATATCAATAGGATTACTTTTTCCGAATCTATCTAATAAAATTTCTGTAGGAATATTACCTACCATTTCATCTTGGGCAAAAGGACAACCTCCAAATCCCATGATAGCACCTTCAAATCTTGTACAGCCTCCTTTATTAGCGGCATTTATCTTCTCTGTTGCCTCATTTGCATAACTGTGCAAATGCACACTAAAATCTAATTTAGAAAATTCTTTATATAACTTTTTAAATAGTGATGTAATCATTACGGGAGTAGCCTGGCTAGTGGTATCGGCAATCGAGAAACGTTTAATTCCTAAATCTTTTAATTTATCTACCCATTGCAACACCAATTCTTCATTCCAAATATCCCCATACGGATTCCCAAATGCCATAGAAATATAAATTACGAGTTCCTTATCACTGTCAGCTATAGTATTCAATATATCTTTTACGGTAGAATAAGCCTCTTCAATTTTCGTATTCGTATTCCTCTTTTGAAAAGTCTCAGAAATAGAAAAGGGATAACCTAAATAATCTATTTCATCAAACGATTTAGCTTGTATAGCCCCTTTTAAATTGGCTATGATGGAAAGTAATTTTGTGTTATTAACTTTCTCTAGTCCATGGACTACATAACTGGTATCCTGCATTTGAGGTACAGCTTTTGGGGATACAAAAGACCCAAAATCTATATATTCAAAAAGATTGCTCTTTATTAAGTTGTTAATATGGGCTATTTTTTTTTCGGGACGTATTAAATTTTTTCTACCTTGAATAGCGTCGCGAGGACAATCAATAATTTTAATTTCTTGAGGATTAGACATCTTTTTTTATTTCACGTGAAATGACCATTTTTTGTATTGCGCTTGTGCCTTCCCCAATAGTACACAATTTAGCATCTCTAAAAAATTTCTCCGCTGGATAGTCTTTTGTGAAGCCATATCCGCCATGTATTTGCACAGATTGATTTGCGACCTCTACAGCTACTTCTGAAGCATATAATTTTGCCATTGCACTCTCTTTAGTGACCTTTAGATGATTGTCCTTTAAGTATCCTGCTCTTCGAATCAATAATTCTGATGCATCAATTTTTGTCGCCATATCGGCTATTGTAAATGAGACATCCTGGAAATCATAAATCTTTTGATTGAATTGCTCCCGCTCATTTGCATAGCGCAAAGCACATTCATAAGCTCCACGCGCTATACCTAATGATAAAGCAGCTATTGATATTCGACCTCCATCTAATAATTTAAGAGCTTGTACAAAACCATTACCAATCTCACCTATTACTTGATCCTTATGTACACGGCAATTATCAAAAAACAAGAAAGCAGTTTCTGATGCTCGCATCCCTAATTTATCAATTTTTTTTCCAGAACTAAAACCTTCTGTACCTTTTTCTATAATAAATGTGGACATGGCATGATTATTTCCTTTTTCGCCGGTGCGTGCTATCACCACAGCTACATCACCACTTATAGCATGTGTAATAAAAGTTTTAGAACCATTAATTATCCAATAATCACCATCCTGTACAGCAGTAGTAGTCATACCTCCTGCGTCGGATCCTGATCCTGTTTCTGTTAAGCCCCAAGCTCCTATCCATTCTCCAGAAGCTAATTTTGGCAAATATTTAGCTTTTTGAGAATCATTCGCAAAGGATAAAATATGATTTGTACAAAGTGAATTATGAGCAGCTACTGATAATCCTATAGATCCGCAAACCTTTGAAATTTCGTCCAAGATGGTAATGTATTCTTGATAACCTAATCCAGCACCTCCATATTCTTCTGGAACTAGGACTCCCATAAATCCATATTCTCCCATTCTGTGAAATAAATCTACTGGAAAATATTGTCTCTCGTCCCAGTCCATTACATAGGGTTTGATGTAGGTCTTTGCAAATTCTCTTGCACTTTCGCGGACTAAAGCTAATTGCTCTGTTTCATAATTATTGTACATCGTGATTTTTTACTTAAGTTTATATATTGTTAACAGCTAATATTATAAATATCGTAAAAATCAAATAATATTTTATCATATTTATAATATTAAAAACAATAACCAACTATAAATTTTTATTTTAATAAAATTACACCATGCAAAAGTTATTGGAAACATTGAACCAAAAAACTGAAAAGCTCTTTTTAGGCGGAGGAATTAATAAAATTCAAAAGCATAAGGAGAAAGGAAAAATGACAGCTTGGGAACGAATAATATATCTTTTGGATGAAAATAAACCATATACCGAAATTGGAATTTTTGCAGGTGATAATATGTATGAGGAGCATGGAGGATGTCCTAATGCTGGAGTAGTAGTAGTTTTGGGATATGTACAAAATAAGCTTTGTATTATAGTTTCTAATGATGCTACTGTTAAAGCAGGAGCTTGGTTTCCCATTTCTGGCAAGAAAAACCTTCGTGCACAAGAAATTGCTATGGAAAATAAATTACCCATCATATACTTAGTAGATTCTGCTGGTGTTTATCTTCCTATGCAGGAAGATATTTTTCCAGACAAAGAACATTTTGGTCGAATATTTCGTAACAATGCTAAAATATCTTCGATGGGAATTCCTCAAATTGCAGCAATAATGGGTTCTTGCGTAGCAGGTGGTGCTTATTTGCCTATTATGTCTGATTATGCGTTGATCGTAGAAGGTACTGGTTCTGTTTTCTTAGCAGGATCCTATTTGGTTAAATCTTCTATTGGCGAGGTTGTAGATAATGAAAGTTTAGGAGGTGCTATTACACACACTGAAATTTCAGGTGTGGTTGATAATAAATATCCAGATGATGCATCTTGTCTAAATGCCATCAAAAATATAGTGGATAAAATAGGAGAAAATCCAAAAGCTGGTTTTTCTAGAATTGAACCTAAATTACCCAAATTAGCAGTTGAAACTATCTATCAAAATCTACCTGAAGATAGATTAAAGCCTTATAATATGCTTCAAATTTTAGATGCTATTGTAGATGAAGGTACTCTGGAAGAATATAAAAAGGATTATGGGAAAACATTGATTTGTGCTCTAGCTCGAGTAGATGGTTGGGCTGTAGGTATTGTAGCGAATCAACGTGAAATTGTAAAAGCGAAGAAACCTGGTGGAACCCAAGAAATGCAGATGGGAGGTGTTATCTATTCAGATTCGGCGGATAAAGCAGCACGTTTTATTATGAACTGCAACCAACAAAAGATTCCGTTGGTATTCTTCCAAGATGTAACTGGTTTTATGGTGGGTTCTCGATCGGAACATGGTGGAATTATTAAAGACGGAGCAAAAATGGTGAATGCTATGGCGAATTCGGTTGTTCCAAAATTTACATTTATTATAGGTAATAGCTACGGAGCAGGTAATTATGCCATGTGTGGTAAAGCTTATGACCCACGATTAATCTATGCTTGGCCCACAGCACAAATGGCTGTAATGAGTGGTGCTTCTGCTGGTAAAACCCTATTACAAATACAAGAAGCTACTTTGAAAGGTAAAGGCGTAAGTTTATCAGAAGAAGAAAAACAATCTTTATTGAAAGAGATTGAAGATAAATACAATGAGCAATTAAGCCCGTATTATGCAGCTGCTCGTCTTTGGGTAGACGGAGTTATTGATCCAAAAGAAACACGTAAGATAATTTCAATGGGTATAGAATCTGCTAATCACAATCCAGATATTCCAAGATATAATGTTGGAGTAATACAGACTTAATATTAAATATCTGTTATCAATATATAGATTCTTCTTTCTTCAGATGGACAAGAAAACTTTAAGATTTAGCATACAAATCATAATACTCTTCCAGACATTCAGGATTACGCATAATATCTTTGGAAACAGCTTTTTCTAAAGAAACTCCTGAAAAAATCTTTTTAACGGGTATTTCTAGCTTCTTACCACTCGATGTATAAGGAATGTCTTTTACTTGAAAAATAGAATCAGGTACATGTCGTGGGCTATATTGCTTTCTCAGATTTGATTTTATTTTGGTTTCGATTTCATCATTTAATTTCAAATTGTCTTCAAACTGCACAAATAGCAACATTTTAGAAGAACCATCCTTTTCATCTGTCGTAATCACTAAAGAATCTTGTACCTCACACAATTCATTTACAGCATTATAAATTTCGGCTGTTCCGATACGCACGCCTCCACGATTCAAAGTAGCATCCGAGCGACCATAAATTAGTATTCCTTCTTCACGAGTTATTTTAATCCAATCGCCATGTGCCCAAACATTCGGAAATTTTTCAAAATAACTTTCTCTGTACTTTTCATTACGGACATCATTCCAAAAATAAATAGGCATAGAAGGCATAGGCTGCTTTATAATCAATTCGCCTACTTCATCCATTACTCCTATTCCTTCTTCGTTATAAGCCACTATATCGGCTCCTAAAGTCTTACATTGCAATTGCCCTGTATATACAGGTAACATCGAATTTCCAGATAAAAAAGCAGAACAAACATCTGTACCACCACTCAAGGAAATAATATGTACATCTGGAAATTTAGTTTGTAAGGCTTCAAAAGTTGAATAGGGTAGAGGAGAACCTGTGGAACCAATGACTTTAGGTTCGTAATCCTTGATGTCTAAATGTTGAATCGAAGTAAAATAAACAGCTCCAGCACCTAAATGATGAACTTGAGCTTCTTTAATGAAATTCCAAAATGTCTGATGGTTTTTGTGATTAATTATGCCATCAAAAAGGCATAGCCTTGCGCCACAAAGTAACGATGACAATGCATAGTTCCACATCATCCATCCTGTTGTCGAATACCACAAGAAATTCTCTCCAGCTTGTACATTTTGATGTAAAGCCAAGGCTTTATAATGCTCTAACAGATTTCCTCCCGTACTATGCGTAATAGCCTTTGGTTTTCCTGTTGTACCTGAAGAATACAAAATCCAAATAGGATGTGAAAAAGTTACACGAACGAATTCTATATCTTTTGGCACATACTTATCCAATACCGTATTCCACACACTATCATTCAGATTAACAACCTCTTGCAAAGTTATTAACCTACTTACCAACATATCCAAAGTCTCCTTTTTAGAGAACTTTCTGTCATTGTATTGATATTCTGTTTCGATAAAAAGTATTTTTGGTTCGATTTGTTCGAATCTTTCTATAATAGCTTTATCTCCAAAATCAGGAGAACAACATGACCATATAGCACCTAAGGAATTGACAGCTAAAAATATAGCAATTGTTTCAACTCTATTATTCAAAACGCCAACAACTCTGTCTCCTTTTTGAATACTTTTTTCGAGTAAATATTGTTGAATTTTACTGACTCTTTCTTGTAATTCTTCCCATGTAACTTCTTGATAATATTCGTATTCGGACTGAAATTTTACTGCTATTCCTTCTTCCTGATAAGATTTGAAAATATGTTCAGCATAAGAAAGCTTTATGCCTTCAAACCATTTTGCACCAATAAAATTTTCCGCAGTATTCCCATCTAAAATTTTTCTATAATTTCCGGAATATGAAACCTGGAAATAGTCTAAGATAGACGCCCAAAAATCTTCCAAATGATTTATGGACCACAAGTGAAATTCCTGATAATTAAGAAATTGCAACTTAAATTTGCTTTCAATATATTTCTGAAAAGCATACAAACTAGATGATTCTGTATACTCCTGTGATGGAATCCACAAAGGTGTCGACATGCGTTTATAAATTGGTACACCTAAATATACAAAAAGGTCATCGCTACTCACAATGACCCTTGACTTATCTTAAATTTCTAGCCTACTTTTTAAAAGCATTCCAGCCTTGTGCTTTAATTTCATGCACATGACCAGATTTCGAAATCATTTCTTTACCAGCAGAAGGCTCTGTAATATAACCAATTACAGAAATATCCAGCTGCCCTTTGATTTTATCGTAGTCTGCTTGCGGTATAGTAAATAACAATTCGTAATCTTCACCACCGCTCAATGCACAAACTGTAGGATCCAAACCAAATTCACGAGCAGTCTCGTAAGTCATTGGATCTAAAGGAATTTTATCCTCGTATAATTTACAACCTACATTTGAAGCTTCACAAATATGTAATATTTCAGAGGCCAAACCATCAGAAACATCAATCATAGAAGTAGGCTTAATATTTAAAAAGCTCAACAATTCCACTACATCTTTACGTGCTTCAGGCTTCAATTGACGCTCTACAATATAGTCTTTACCTTCTAGATCTGGTTGAATATTAGGGTTTTCCAAATAAATTTGTTTCTCTCTTTCTAATAATTGTAAGCCTACATAAGCTCCTCCCAAATCACCAGAAACACATAACAAATCACCTTCTTTGGCACCAGAACGGTATGTAACTTTTGATTCTTCAGCATAACCAATACTTGTTACCGAAATAACCAAACCTTGAGCTGAAGCCGAAGTATCTCCACCAACTAAATCAACACCGTATTTTTTACAAGCAATTAAAGCACCTTCATAGATTTCTTCAACAGCTTCTAACGGAAATTTGGATGAAAGTCCAATAGAAAAAGTGATCTGTGAAGCAATACCATTCATAGCATAGATATCCGACAAATTAACTTGTACTGCCTTGTATCCCAGGTGTTTAAGCGGAACATAACGCAAATCGAAATGAATATTTTCTAACAGTAAATCTGTGGAAATCAAGGTTTTATAACCTGAAAAATCCATTACTGCAGCGTCATCTCCAATTCCTTTATTGGTTGATTTTTGTGTTAATTCTACTGCTTGCGTCAGGTGTTTGATTAAACCAAATTCACCTAATTCGTTTATATCTGTTTTATCTATATTATCAAACATATTCACATTTTTTCCACAACAAAGATACACATTAATCTCGCTTGGATAATAGAGCTAAAAATAGGGCAAATGTCAAAATGCCCCATTTTCTGAAATATTTTATAGCATGTTCCACAGATAATTTGACTTTTCCCGTGAAACATGAGTTTTTTACAATCCTAAACGTGCTGAAATTTCCAACATTCTTTCAATAGGCTTTTGAGCTCTATTGATAACATCCTCAGGAAGTGTAATTTCTGGCTGATCGTATTTCAAACAGTTATACAATTTCTCTAAAGTGTTCAATTTCATATGTGGACAGTCATTACATGCACAAGCATTGTTTGGCGGAGCAGGAATAAATGTTTTGTGCGGACTAGATTTTTGCATTTGATGCAAAATTCCTGATTCTGTTGCTACAATATATGTAGATGCCTCATCTTCAATTGTATATTTCAGCATTCCAGAAGTAGATCCGATGTAATCTGCTTCAGCTAAAATGTGATCTTCACACTCTGGATGCGCAATAAACTTCGCTCCAGGATATTCAGCACGCAAATTTTCAATTTTTTCACGTGAAAAAATCTCGTGAACCATACATGCACCGTTCCACAAGACCAAATCACGTCCCGTTTTCTTTTTCACATAGTCTCCGAGATTACGATCTGGACCAAAAATTATCTTTTGATCTGCCGGAAGTGACTCTACAATCTGCACAGCATTACTCGATGTACACACAATATCCGATAGAGCTTTCAATTCTGCCGTACAATTCACATAAGTAATCACTAGATGGTCAGGATATTGCTCTTTGAACTTCGCAAAAAGGTGTGGAGGACAAGAATCTGATAATGAACAACCTGCTTTCAAGTCTGGAAGCAAAACTTTTTTTGATGGCGAAAGAATTTTTGCCGTTTCTGCCATGAAATGCACACCTGCAAACACTATTACGTCAGCATCAGTCTTCGCGGCTTGTTGAGAAAGACCTAAACTATCACCAATATAGTCTGCTAAATCCTGAATTTCTGCATCTTGGTAATAATGCGCCAGAATTACAGCATTTTTTTCTTTTTTCAAACGTAGAATTTCCTGCACTAAATCCAAACTTGGATCCACAGGAAGATCAATGAAGCCTTTCGCTTCCAAATCTCTTTGATAAGTGTTATTCATTCTCTCTTCTGTAATTTGGTTAATCACTTTGACTAATCAACGTCACAAAAGTAAACAAAGAAATCCAAACGAAATTCACATTCCTTTTTTTCAATAAATAATAATCTTTTTTTAAAGAAAGAATCTTATTGTTTATTAGTCTGTGGAAAATGGGGATAACTGCAGAATTTTAAATTTTATTTTTGAGTTATTTTACATTTATCCACAATTTATCCACAGAAACTATCGCCTTTAGTACTGATTTTCAATGTTGTGATTTTTCACGTTTTTTACTTTCCATATTTTTTTGTGAATTTCTTGTTGTTAAATAATTGTTAGTATTTGATGAAGTTTTCCATAGTTGTCACGTGAAACATGTGTGAAAATTTTGGTGTTTGTGGAGTAAAAAATAGTTTTAAAATTTAATTCACGTTTTGTTTACACGTTTTCCACATTATTTGTTAATTTGTTTCAATTTTAAGCACGTAAAAGGGTTATGTCGGAAAGAAAAGTAGATTTTTTGGTAGTTGGATCAGGGATCGCAGGATTAAGTTTCGCTTTGAAGGCTGCGGATGTTGGTAAAGTGTTAATAGTTACAAAATCAAACGAAGATGAATCGAATACAAAATATGCACAAGGAGGAGTGGCAGTTGTTACAGATCAAGCAGATAGCTTCGAAAACCATATACAAGATACACTAATTGCAGGGGATGGATTATGTAATCCACAGGTTGTGGAAAACGTAATAAAGGAAGGTCCTGATCGTATAGCCGAATTGATTGCTTATGGTACTTCTTTCGATAAAGAAGATTCTGGCGAATATGATTTAGCTAAAGAAGGTGGACATTCTGCGCATCGCATTTTGCATTATAAGGATATTACGGGTTATGAGATTGAACGTGCTTTGCTAGAGAAAGTTCATCAACATCCTAATATTGAAATACTTACTCATTATTTTGCTGTTGATTTAATTACCCAGCATCATTTAGGTGTTCATGTGGACAAAAAATCGACAGATATTGAATGTTATGGTATTTATGCTTTTAATACCCGTACAGGTATTGTGGAGAAGTTTCTTTCAAAAATTACGCTAATGGCGAGTGGGGGAGCAGGTCATGTCTATTCGAGCACTACGAATCCTACGATCGCGACTGGAGACGGAATAGCAATGGTGTATCGTGCGAAAGGAAAAGTGCGCAATATGGAGTTTATTCAATTTCATCCTACATCTTTATATAATCCGAGTGAATATCCTGCTTTTTTGATTTCTGAAGCTGTACGTGGTTTTGGAGGAATATTACGTCGTGCGAACGGTGAATCTTTCATGGAAGAATATGATTCACGTGGATCATTGGCTCCGCGAGATATTGTAGCTCGTGCAATCGACTCAGAAATGAAGAAATCAGGGCTTGATTATGTCTATTTGGATATTACGCATAGACCATTAGATGATTTATTATCTCATTTTCCTAATATTTATGAGAAATGTTTATCTATTGGCTTGGATATGACAAAAGATTATATTCCTGTTACACCAGCTGCGCATTATTTGTGTGGAGGTATAATGGTAGATGAATTTGGTGCAAGCAGTATCAATAATTTGTATGCTTGTGGAGAATGTTCTTCTACAGGCTTACATGGTGCTAACCGATTGGCTTCCAATTCGTTGTTGGAAGCGGCAGTGTATGCACATCGTATTTTTATAAGTTCTGAACAAAAAATTAAATCAATTTCTTATAAAGAAAATATTCCAAATTGGGATGATTCAAATACTAAATTATTGAATGAAGATATTTTAGTAACACATAATCTTCGGGAAACTCAAAAATTTATGTCAGATTATGTAGGTATTGTACGATCAGATTTTCGTTTGGAAAGGGCAATGAGAAGATTAGGTTTACTACATGAAGAGACGGAATCTTTTTATAAAAATACAAAGCTTTCAGTCAAACTTTGTGAATTAAGAAATGTTATACAAGTAGCTTATTTAGTTGTAAAATCTGCTATGAATCGTAAAGAAAGTAGGGGATTGCATTATACAACTGATTTTCCAAATCATGCTGAAATTCTTCAAGATACTATATTATAATTTATGGCTACTATATTACCTGTAAAAGAAAGTTTTCCCTTTATTGCTGAAGAAACATTTATTGCTCCTAATTGTACAATTGTTGGGGATGTGACGATAGGTCATCATTGTTCTGTTTGGTTTAATGCAGTTATTCGTGGCGATGTAAATTATATTAAAATAGGAAACTTTAGTAATATTCAAGATAATGTAACTATTCATGGTACTTTTGAAAGAAGTGGTACTGATATAGGAAATTATGTTAATATAGGTCACAATGCTATTGTACATGGATGTGTTATCCAGGATTATGTATTAGTAGGGATGGGAGCAATAGTGATGGATAAGGCTGAAATTCAATCCAAGGTTATTATAGCAGCTGGCGCAGTGGTATTGGAGAATACTGTATGTGAATCAGGTTATTTATATGCAGGTGTACCTGCAAAAAAAATAAAGCCACTTACTGACGAGCAAATGGCTTTATTAGAAAAACTTCCGCACAATTATGTGCTTTATTCTAGCTGGTTTTCCGATCAAAAATAATATTAATCAAATTTGGGTGTAATTGTTTCTGATTGTTCCCAATTTGCTCTAATTGTAATAGGCTTATCCAAATACCAAATAGGTTCCGCTTGAATCTTTTGAAATACATTTGCGCCATCCCATCTTTTATTATTATTCAAATCTTTTATAATACGTAAAATGTATTTTCCTCCAGGGAATTTGTTATATCTGATTTCACTAGAATTGATGATGTATTTGCTATCAATAACCTTGTCCATTTTGTCATCCATCAGTTGGACAATATAATTTACATTACTGTCTAATGAATTAATGGTGAATTTGATATCACCGAAGTTTTCCGTTTCATCTAGAGTGAAAGTGGTAGTATATTCTTTGTTCGTATCATTGAAAATAGAAGAAATGGCTTTTTCTTCTATAATAAATTCATAATTTTTCTTTGCCTTCCAATTAAATCGAACATGATAAATATTAGCTTCTGTTGTATCTTTTTGTAATTGAAAATTGCGTCTTGAAATAGTATCTTCTTTTAATATTAACTTTTCTTTATCAATATTGGCAATAGGGAAATCAGATGTAATAGTAATATGATTAATCTTATCAACTTTATTGGTAATATTCAAGCGAGGTTTTAATTCTCTATCATATTTATCATTCTTGCTTCTACGAAGAAGCGTAGTATCTAATACATTACTTTTATCACTAATTTCAAATTTTATGGAATCAAAATCTACTTTTGGTAATACGATGTGCAATGAATCATTGCTTGATGCGTAGCTGTATAAAGCATCTTTTTGGAGATCTTCTGGAAAAATAATGCGTACAGAAGGGGAGTCTAAGGGTTGATTAAACTTCAAAGCTATACGACTATCTTTTTGTATACGTTTTTCACTTACTCTAAAATCTTTAGGCTTTCCTTTAGAATATTCTATCTTGATGTCCTTTATATCTTCTTTCAAAACAATACTATCTGCTAAGAATCCTATAAGTTCATCAGGATTATTGTAAATACGATCATTGTTTTCTTCTTTGAGAGCGTATATTCTATACGTATCTTCTCTTAAGTTTTTAAGAATAAAGTTACCTGAACTATCTACACTCGTAAATATATTAGCCTTTTTCTTTCCAAAAATAGTATCTTGTCTAGTTGGAATTAATAATACGCGAACGGATAAATCATTTTTGGGATCAAATGTTTTAGTATATGCATTTTTTACAGATCCAGAAATAGACAAAGAATCTAATTCTGGTCCCGTAGCAAAGACATAATTGTAGTTGATAATAGGATTTCCTTCATTGAAATCTACCAAACCTTTGCCAAAATTGATGGTGTATGTCGTATTATTTTCTAATGAATCAGGAAGAGTGATAATTAGACTTTTCTTTTTGACTTTGTAATCTGGTTGTTTCTCTACATCAGGGGATATACTAAATTCTTTTTGATAGTTGTTTAGCTTAATATACTCATCAAACTGTAACTCGATTATTTTTGCTTTAAAATTTCGCGTTAAATTTGCTGGTAATTCAGCAAGCAATTTTGGTGGAATAGAGTCTTTAGGACCACCAGTAGGGGTTTGCATATTTGCACAACGCATCATAGATAGAGATACAAGGACAACTAATATTATAAAAGAGTTGTTTAGTAAACTGAATTTGTTGTTCTTAAAATATTGAAATATTACGCTTATATTCATAGAAATACGTCTCTTATATCGCTAATTTATGATTTTAATTCATATGTACCATTAGAACACTAATATCAGAAGGTGATACCCCTGATATTCTAGATGCTTGACCTAATGTACGTGGTTTTACTTTTAATAGTTTTTCTCTTGCTTCGATTGAAAGTGAAGTTAATGAACGGTAGTCAAAATCAGGATTGATTTCCTTATCTTCCATTTTTTTCATTTTATTCACTATTTCCATTTCTTTTTCGAAATAGCTATCGTACTTCACTTTTATCTCTGCTTGTTCAATAGTTTCTTGATCGAATTGGTCCAAGGTATCTTTGAATGCTTCGTCAGCTTTGGCTAAATGTTGAATGTTGATATGTGGTCTACTTAACACAGCATATAATCTTGACTTTTGTGTCAATTCACTTGAGCCTACTTCAGATAATATAGGATTCATCGTATTAGGTTCAACAGAGTTATCTTTCATATATTGAACTAAATCTTCTGAATCTTTTACCCTTTTATTTACCTTATCTAATCTTTGATCGGATACTAATCCCAGTTTATGTGCTAAAGGTGTAAGACGAATATCAGCATTATCTTGACGAAGTAACAATCTATGTTCAGCACGTGAAGTAAACATACGGTAAGGTTCTTCCGTACCTTTAGTTACTAAGTCATCAATCAAAACACCGATATAAGATTCAGAACGTTTTAAAATAAGCTCATGTAAATCTCTAGTTTTTTGATGAGCATTAACACCAGCCACAAATCCTTGTGCTGCTGCTTCTTCATAACCTGTAGTTCCGTTTATTTGACCTGCAAAAAATAGATTTTTTACACGCTGAGTTTCTAATGTCAAATCCAGTTGCATAGGAGGGAAGTAATCATATTCGATAGCATATCCGGGTCTATACATTTTTGCATTTTCAAAGCCAGGAATTAATCGTAGAGCTTTTTGTTGTACCTCTTCGGGAAGAGATGTAGAGAAACCATTGACATAAATCTCGACTGTTTTAAATCCTTCGGGTTCTACAAAAATTTGATGTCTATCTCTTTCAGCAAATCTGTTTATTTTATCTTCAATTGACGGACAATAACGAGGACCTAAACCTTTAATACGTCCGGTGAACATAGGAGATTTCTCAAAACCAGTTTTTAAAATCTCATGGACTTTATTATTTGTATAAGTAATCCAACAACATCTTTGTTCCGTTGGAAGATCAACATCAGTATGTGAAAATCTTCCTCTCTCTTCATCGCCCCATTGTTCTTCCATAACGGAGTAATTTAAGCTTCGTCCATCAATGCGTGGTGGGGTACCTGTTTTCATACGGCCGGCTTCAAATCCTAATGAGACTAATTGTTCAGTCAAACCTGTTGCTGATTTTTCACCAGTACGACCGCCCCCGAATTTCTTTTCTCCAATATGAATTATACCGTTTAAAAAAGTTCCATTTGTTAAAACTACAGCGTCAGCTTCTATTCTTATTCCTAATGATGTTACAACACCTTTTGCTGTATTACCTTCAACTATTATTTCCTTTACTGTATCTTGCCAAATGTCCAAATTTGGTAGCGCTTCTAATTGTAGTCTCCATTCTTCAGCAAAACGCATTCTGTCATTTTGAGTACGAGGACTCCACATGGCAGGACCTTTTGATTTATTAAGCATTCTAAACTGGATGGTAGATTTGTCTGCAATAATTCCAGTATATCCCCCCATTGCATCAATCTCTCTTACAATTTGACCTTTGGCCACACCACCAACAGCTGGATTACAACTCATTTGCGCAATTACGCCCATGTTCATTGTAATAAGAAGAGTAGATGATCCTAAATTTGCAGCAGCAGCAGCAGCTTCACAGCCCGCATGCCCAGCACCTACAACAATTACATTATATTTATTAAACATATTCTTTTTCTTTGTTTCACGTGGAACCCTGGTTTTTACTTGATGTTTCACGTGAAACGTTTATATAAATTCAGCTAATTCTAACCAACGTTCAGACTTTTGATCTAGCTTCTTTTGTAAGTTTTCTATTTCTTTTGATAAATCAGTTAAAGCAATATGATCAGTAGTAGCATTTAATTTAATAGTTTTTGTTTTTATCAACTCTTCAATTTCTTCAATTTCATTTTCGAGTTGTTCATATTCTCTTTGTTCTTTATAGCTTAATTTCTTTTTTGGTATTTCTAATGTAACAACTACTTTTTCTTCTTTAGCTTTTTTTTCTGCTAATTTTTCTTCTTTAATTTTTAATTCTTGTTCGAATTTGAAATCAGCGTAATTACCATTGTATAATGTTACAGTTCCTGTTCCATCAAAAATAAAAAGTTGCTCCGTTAATTTGTCTATTAAATATCTATCGTGAGAAACTAAAATTAATACACCGGAATAGGAGAGTAGGAAATCCTCTAATACATTTAATGTATCAATATCCAAATCATTTGATGGCTCATCCAAAATTAGGAAATTGGGATTAGACATAAGAACCCGCATTAATTGTAATCTCTTCTTTTCTCCACCGCTAAGTTTATTAACAAATCCATGTTGCTTTTCTGGTGGAAATAAAAATAAAGTAAGCAATTGGGATGCAGTTAGTGTATCACCATTTGCCATTTGTATATAGTCAGCTACATTCTTGACAACATCAATTACACGTTCATCTTCTTTAAAGTGAAGACCACCTTGTTTATAATAGCCATATTTTGTTGTTTCTCCGATGGCAATAGTACCTTTATCGGGAGTTATTTCATTTGTAATTAGATTTAAGAATGTACTTTTACCCGATCCATTTCTTCCAGATAAACCTATTTTATCTCCTTTTTTGAATACATAAGAAAAGTTTTCTATAATAGATTTGTTGCCAAAAGATTTAGAAACGTTATCTAATTCAAGAATCTTGGAACCTTGGCGTGATACTTTTACACTTAATTGTACCTTATCTTGAGCACGAGGACCTTTTGACTTTTCTTCTAAATCGTAAAAAGAGTCAATTCTAGCTTTGGATTTAGTGCCTCTTGCTTGAGGTTGTCTCCGCATCCATTCCAATTCCTTACGTAAAAGGTTTCTTGCTTTTTCCGCTGCTAATACATCATTGTATTCGCGTTCTGCTTTTTTCTCTAGAAAATATCCATAATTTCCATTGTATGTATATAACTCTCCTTTGTCTAATTCCCTAATCTGCGTACATACATTATCCAAAAAATATCTATCGTGAGATACTATCAATACCGTTTTTTGACCTATTGTCAATAGTTTTTCTAACCATTCTATCGTTTCAATATCCAAATGGTTAGTTGGCTCATCTAATATATAAACATCAGGTTCATCTATTAATAGCTTGGCTAATGAAAGCCTTTTTTTCTGACCACCAGAAAGGCTATTGATGTTTTGATCAAAATTTGAAATCTGCAATCTATTTAAAATAGTCTTGATATTATGCTCGTATTCCCAAGCGTCTAATGCTGTAAGTTTATCTGATATCAGAGCAAGCTTATTAGAATCAATGTCGTCTGCTTCCAATAATGCTTCATATTCCTTGATAAGCTGCTGTTGTTCGTTATCTGTTGAATAAATAAAATCGTTGATAGTAGTGAGTCCTGTGAAATTAGGTTCTTGAGACAAGTACCCAATGCGTAGACCTTTTTCTTTTACTACTTTACCAGTTTGCGGAGGAAAAACTTCCGCTAATATTTTAAGTAAAGTGGATTTTCCGGTACCATTTATACCTACTAAAGCTACTCTATCCCCTTTTTGCAAACCAAAATGCAGGTCTTTAAAAAGCCAACGATCGTTAAATGAATGTCCTAATTGTTCTGTGCTAATAATACTCACGCTAGTTCTTTTATAAGTTGTGTTTGGTATATATGTGTACCGTTTTGAGCCGTTAATGAAACATTGATCATCGCGGAAGCTATATCTTTTGCATGTATACTGCGGTAATCTTTCAATTTACCTACAAGAATCCAATTAAAAATAGGATAGATTATTTGTGAAATACTTTCCAATAGTCTGAATTCTTTTCTTTCACCCAATAGGAGTGAAGGTCTAAAAATATGTAAAGATTTAAAACCTATAGTTTGAATGGCTTCTTCCGTATCTCCCTTTAGTTTTAAATAAAAATTATTGGATGAAGAATTCGCTCCTATGCTACTTACAAGACACATTATCTCACAACCATTGTGATGTAAGATATTCGCTACTCGCATAGGATATTCTAAATCTATAGCATAATACTCTTTTTTGTCTGGAGTTTTGTTTGCTGTAGTACCAATACAACTGAAGAAATGATCAATTTGAAGATCGGCTATTTTAGTAGCTATGCTGTCCGAATCCGCTAGAATTTGATTTAATTTGGGATGGTCAATAGCTATTCCCTTTCTCGAAATAGCATATACGGTCTTATAATTATTATTATTTAATAATAAATTCACCGTCTCTGATCCAATCAAACCAGAAGCCCCCAAAACCATTGCTATGTACTTAGTATCAGGCATAATAATGCAGATACAAAAATACGTATTAATTCGTTTTTGTATGTTAAAAAACTATAATATGATCTTTGTTTATGACAAATTAGTGTTAATTTAATTTGAAAGAGGCAATAAGATTAAAACGAGGAATATTTACTTCGAATAAATGGTTGTCTGCAGTCCTTCTCATAGTGTAGAATCCTTGCATATAACCTATTTCACTTTTAAGATTACACCCTGATACATATTGATGGATTTCGCCAGGTTCTAGAATTGGTTGTTTGCCTACTACACCTTCACCATCTACTTCATTCCTTTCACCCATGGAATCGAAAATATCCCAATGTCTATTCATTAATTGAATAGTGTATTGTGAGGTGTTTTCAATAGTAATCCTGTATGCAAACATATAGTGCATATTTTCAGGGTTAGAGTATTCGGGTTGATACTCGCATTCTACTGAAATACTTACGCCTGATGTGAACTGAGTAATCATAGTAATTGTCTCAAAGTTAAGAACTAGTATTTTATTTTCATAATATTTATTTAGCTAGTAAAGAAGCTTCTAATTACTGTGAAAGAATTGATAGAATTTAAAATAAGAACTGTTGCATAATCTAGATAATATTCTTTCCACAAAAAAAGCTACCATTTGAAGATGGTAGCTTTTAGTATTATAAGCTTTCTTATTGTGTTGCTTCTCTAACTTTTGGAGCTATTTTCGTTCCGAAAATTTCGATAGATTTCATCATATCTCTATGATCCGGGCTTCCTACATCCATGTGTGCGGAGAATCGTGTTAAACCCAATTTTTCTTGTATAGCCAAAATCTTATCTATTGCTTGATTTGCATCGCTTACTATCAAATGACCTAAAGATGAGCGACCAAAATCATATTGTGACCGTTGGTAAGGAGGCCACCCTCTCGAACCTCCAATTCTATTCATTTGTGCAGAATAAATAGGATAGTAGCTATCTGCAATGGATTTGCTATCCTCTCCAAAGAAAGAATGCATATGAACGCCTACTTGGAATTTATTCATATCATGACCATTATCTTCGTATGCTTGTTTGTACATTTCAAATAAAGGCTGGAATTGCTCCCAAGCACCTCCAATAATGGCAAACATAACCGGCAAACCTAATCTTCCTGCTCGAATAACAGAGGAAGTAGTTCCTCCAACCGCTATCCAAATAGGTAGTCCATTTTCAGTGGCTCGAGGAAAGATATCTTGATTGATCAATGATTTTCTAAATTTACCCGTCCAATTAATAGTAGGATTCGATCTTAGCTTTAGCAATAGATCTAATTTTTCTTCAAAAAGCTCACTATAATCTTTCAAATCATATCCAAAAACAGGGAATGACTCAATAAAAGAACCTCTTCCTGCCATTATTTCTGCTCTGCCACCAGAAATTAAGTCAACTGTAGCAAAGTCTTTATATAATTTAACTGGATCTGTAGAGCTAATAACTGATACAGCAGAACCTAGTTTTATATTTTTAGTCACAGAAGCAGCCGCCGCTAAAATAATTTCAGGAGAGGCTACAGCATAATCTTCACGATGATGTTCGCCCATTCCAAAGAAATCCAAGCCAACTTCATCCATTAGCTTTACTTCTTCGATGATTTCTTGCAATCTTTGTTGGGCAGGTTGGATTTTTCCTGTGATTGAATCGATTTGTAAATCGCCAAACATTCCAACACCTAATTCTAACATATTAGTTCTCCTTTCTTATTGAAACAAAAATAAGCTATAATGGGAGGGATATTCTTAATCTATATTAATAAATTAATATAAAACATTCATGATATTTCGGGTATCACCAACAGCCATGAAAGTTACGGGCTCATAGTCCCAATAGGCCTTCGCCAAAAAGGTATCTTAGTACCAATAAATAATTAAAACTATGGCTGTTAGCGGATTACCCTTTATTCTTGATCGTGGTTGTGGACTAGATGTTCACAAGGACACGGTAGTTGCTACTATTAAAGTTAGCAATTTTGTTACAGAAACAAGGACTTTTTTAACATTCACTGATGATT
>PJUJ01000130.1_pt1 | contig 58803 bp, 59 predicted proteins | sample 1512321 | NCBI WGS metagenome assembly PJUJ01 (sample SAMN08177669, study PRJNA422409) | Feces metagenome, whole genome shotgun sequencing project. | isolation source: Chicken feces enriched on filter paper: beechwood xylan treatment | host: Gallus gallus | place: USA: Madison | collected 2015-01-15 | reverse complement strand
TATTTTGTTTGTTCAATAGGTGAAGCATCTCCTGATACTATTCGTGAGTATATTCTCAATCAGGGTTAGTCGCTTACATCCCACAGGCTAAAGACCTGTGGGTTTTACGCTCCGTTTTATAAAAGTTGAACGTTCGCAATGTTAAATAGAGAATAGATTTTCTAAATAAGGTTTCAAAAACTTATAATCCCATTGTGCCCATTCAAATTAGCAAATAAATTAGGTGTTATAAAATTGAAAATAAACAAATCTCTAAGAGCACATTAATAATAAAGAAGAGGACGTACATCACCCATATGATTCGATTGACAAAAAATTATATAAAGTATGTGAACAATTACATTATCAGGCTATATTCAAATTCAATATAATATTTTAACTTAAAGAAAGATTTGTAAATATTGATAACTAAAGAAATTCAATTTTCTGCTTATAAGAAAATCTGGCTTAGTATAATTTAGAGCAGTTGACAACTACAAGCAAAGGGTCAATCTTTTACATAAAATAAAGACGCTTGTGATTTGATTTCACAAGCGTCTTATATTTATAAACTCTAAAATTTTAATATTAATACTGACCAGTATTTAACATCACCAATGTACAAGCTTCTACTGGCTCTATTCCTGCCTCTTTCAGCATAGAAGATAGCTCTGGATTCTCGGCCCCAGGGTTGAATATTACACGTTTGGGTTTAGTCTTAAGAATATAATCATAATATGGAGCCTGATTTCGAGGCCCTACATATAATGTAATAGTGTCAATGTCTGTATGAATTTCTTCGGCTGGCTCAATAGCTACCCCTGCTACCTCTCCTACTTTACGGCCGACATTGACAATGGGATATCCCTTTCTAACTAACTTATTTGCTACTAAATAAGAATATCTCGCTGAATTCGTGCTTGCTCCTAAAATCAATGTCTTTTTCATATACTTAAATTTATAATATTAATGTTCCACAAATCCGCCGTTGGCATCATATGCATTTTGTCTTAATATAGGCATTTCTAAGATTTTATACAACTCATCGAGTTGATTTAAGCTTCCGTTTACCATATTTGACAATAACACAATTGTCACATCATTTGTTAAATCTCTTACGTAAAGATTTTTAAATCCGTGCCACCATCCTGTGTGATAGACAATTTTTTCCTTACCAGAAGTAAACATTCGCCAACCATAGCCATAGCTAAAAACACCTCTCTTGGCGTCCGAGCGAGGCACATATGCAGAGTCCAACAATTCGGGTTTTAACAAACGACCTTCTTTCAAAGCTCTATCCAACAAATACATGTCCTTTACTGTACTGTAAATCCCCTTATCGCCTAATGGCCCATCCAAATAATCCTGTACTACAGATCTGCGCCATACACGATCATGCCCAATTACATCGGTAGGAATTTTCTCGTATTTAACACGTGATAAGGCAGCTGTATTTTTCATTCCTGCTGGCTTGAATATATTTTCCTGCATATACGCGTCAAAATCCTGACCTGAAACTTTCTCTACGATAGCACCCAACATCATATAGTTGGAATTATTGTAGTGAAATCTACCATCAGGTTTACCATATCGACCTGGCTTATGCTCGATCAGTAAATTTATTGCATCCGTATTGGACATTCCCATTTTACGATCAGGCCAAATTTTATCTACGAAGTACACATAATTAGGCATTCCAGAACGATGTGTCAATAATTGTCTTACAGTGACTCCTTCGTAAGGAAAACCAGGAAAAAAGTCAGAGACAAGTTGATCAATCCCCACTTTCCCTTTATCGATCAATTGTAGAACAGCTAAAGCCGTCATTGGTTTCGAAACAGAAGCCAATTCAAACTTGGAATCGATATGTAAACTATCTTTATGTAAATAATCTGCCCAACCAAAAGAATTTTGATAAATGATTTTACCTTTTTTAGCAACTAATACATTACCATTGAAGCCTGATCGTTTATGCAGTTTTTGCATAAATTCATCTACCCGAGGATCAAAATTTTTGGGATCATATATTAAAGCTATGCTATCCAATTCAGATTGCTTTTGCAATACTTCCTCTTGTTTTTTAGCTTCTGACTTACACGAAATAATAAAAATTGTACTTACAAAAAATGCTATTAACCTAACTAATCTATTCACGCTACAATACGATTTTTCAATTCAATTAAATATAAAAGGAATCTCAAATAAAAACCAAAAAAGAAGCCACTTTATTTTGTAAAGTGGCTTCTTTTTATGCTAAGCAACAATCTTTTTACGCTAATAAGCGGATTGGGGCTTCTAATAATCCTTTTAATGTTTGTAAGAATTGAGCTCCTGTCGCACCATCCACTACACGGTGATCACAACCCAAAGTCAATTTCATTACGTTACCAGGTACTACCGCACCATTTTTCACCACAGGGATTTGTTGGATTGCTCCTACTGACAAGATAGCACCATCAGGGGAGTTGATAATTGATGTAAATTCATCAATACCAAACATACCCAAATTAGATACTGTAAATGTAGAACCTTCCCAATCTGCTGGAGTCAATTTTTTAGTCTTCGCTTTACCCGCGAAATCTTTAACCTCCGCTGAAATGTGTGATAATGTTTTTCCATCAGCAAAACGTACCACTGGTACCAATAAACCATCTTCTACCGCCATAGCAACACCGATGTTGGTATGTTGGTTGAATCTTATTTTATCCCCTTGCCATGAAGAGTTTACTGCAGGGTGTTGTTTCAACGCTACAGCAACCGCTTTGATTACCATATCGTTGAAAGATACTTTTACTGGAGCTACTTCATTGATTTGCGTACGTGCAGCAATAGCATTATCCATATCGATACTTACTGTCAAATAGAAGTGCGGAGCAGTAAATAAAGATTCGCCTAAGCGACGAGCGATTGTTTTACGCATTTGCGAAACATTCGACTCTGTATATTTTTCCTCGCCAACGAAAGTTGGTAAGCTAATAGTTTTAGTTTCTGGTTTTGCAGATTCTTGAGCTGGAGCAGATTCTGACTTAGCTGCAGGAACAAAGTTTTCTACATCTTTTTTCACGATGCGACCACCGTCTGCTGAACCTTTAACATCATTCAAGTTAATACCCTTTTCCTTAGCAATTTTACGTGCCAAAGGAGAAGCTTTCACTCTAGAATCATCATTAGATGAAGTCGAAGCAGTAGCCGCTGCAGCAGAAGTAGTAGATGCTTCAGGTGCTTTATCTTCTATCGCTTCAGCCTTAGGTGCAGAAGCAGGTTGATTCAACAATGGAGTAATGTCAGTTCCAGCAGGACCTACAATCGCAATGATATCATTTACTTTTGCAGCTTCACCAGCTTCTAAACCTACATACAGTAGTGTACCATCAGCATACGCTGTAACTTCCATTGTTGCTTTATCAGTTTCTACATCAGCGATGGCATCATCCGATTTGATGGTATCACCTACTTTGAAATTCCATTGTGCAATAACACCTTCTTTCATAGTGTCACTCAACAATGGCATTGTAATTACTGTAACTCCCAAATCTTCCGCTGTAACTGTAGGAGTCGAATCCGCAGGAGCAGCAGTTTCTTCAGCTTTAGCTTCAGATTTTTCTTCTTTTGCAGGAGCTGCATCTCCTCCGCTTAATAAAGCTTGGAAATCCTCTCCTTCTTCGCCCAAAACAGCGATTACAGTATCCACTGGAACTGCTTCGCCTTCTTTTGGACCTATATATAACAATGTACCATCTTGATAAGATTCAAAGTCCATTGTTGCTTTATCTGTTTCAACCTCTGCTAAAAGGTCTCCAGAATTTACTTTATCACCAACTTTTTTGTGCCATTTAGCGATCACCCCTTCGGTCATCGTGTCGCTCATTTTAGGCATTTTTACTACTTCAGCCATGTATTATAGTAGATTATATCTTTTATAAAAACCTTGAATAATGTTGTATTAGTCCATTACGAATGGATAGTCCTCTTGTACATAGATATCTTTGTACAATTCATCAACTGAAGGATACGGTGATTCTTCAGCAAATTTAACTGATTCTTCTACCACTTTTTTCACTTCAGCCTCTACCTCAGCAAACCAAGCTTCGTCAGCATATTTGTTCTCTAAAATCGCTGATTTAGTTGTAATTAACGGATCTCTACCTTTGTACTCTTCTAATTCTTCTTTAGTACGGTATTTTGCAGGATCTGACATAGAGTGACCTTTGTAACGGTAAGTACGAATCTCTAAGAATGTAGGACCTTCACCTGCACGAGCGCGTTGAACAGCCTCGTCCATCGCATTGTGGACAGCTACTGGATCCATACCATCTACTGGCGCACATGGCATATCAAAACCTAAACCGATTTTGAAAATGTCCATCATATTTGTAGTACGTTTTACAGATGTACCCATCGCATAACCATTGTTCTCACAAACAAAGATTACAGGTAATTTCCATAACATCGCCATATTGAAAGTCTCATTCAAAGCACCTTGACGTACAGCACCATCACCCATGAAACACACGTTCACATTGTCTGTACCCAAGTATTTTTCTGCGAAAGCAATACCAGCGCCTAAAGGAATCTGACCACCTACGATACCGTGACCACCCATCATACCTTTTGACTTATCAAAAAAGTGCATTGATCCACCTTTACCTTTAGAACATCCTGTTGCTTTACCATAAAGTTCAGCCATACATGCATTCGCAGATACACCTTTCGCTAAAGCTTGGGCGTGATCTCTATATGATGTAATAAATGTGTCTTCAGGTCTTGTCGCCGATACAGTACCAGCTACAACAGCCTCTTGACCAATGTATAAATGACAGAATCCACGGATTTTTTGTTGTCCATAAAGTTGTCCTGCTTTTTCTTCAAATTTACGCATGAGTAGCATTGATTTATACCACTCTAGATATGTCTCTTTTGTTATAGGTGTTGAACTCATTTTAAAGTATTGTTTCTTACTTAACCGATTACAAATCTAACAATTTATATCGATAATTATGACACTTTTAATTCCTGATTTAAGTAATTTTTGTCATAAATGGATAAAAACTTAGGTCGGAATTGTTACGACACAATAAATTTATCCAATTTATCCTATGTATTTTTTTTCCCTTAACTTAATTGTGCGATAAGGTCTTCTTTGCTCACTTTCACTTGCTCACCTGATTCCATATTTTTTAGACTTAATAAGCCCGACTCTTTCTCCTCATCACCAATCAATAATACGTATGGAATACGCTTTGCGTCAGCATAGCTCATTTGTTTCTTCAATTTGGCAGCCGTTGGATAAAGTTCTGCGGCAACACCTGATTGACGAAGTGAAGCTAATAATGGTAGGGTAAATGATTCTAAAGTTTTATCGAAGTTGATAATCAAGACTTTCGTATTAGTTGAATTTGACTCTGGATATAAGTTCAATTCTTCCAACACATCATAGATTCGATCCGCTCCAAAGGATACACCCACTCCTGTTAATCCTTTCAACCCAAACATGCCCGTTAAGTCATCATAGCGTCCACCGCCACCAATACTGCCCATTGCCACTTCGTTTGTTTTCACTTCGAAGATACAACCGGTATAATAATTCAATCCGCGCGCTAAAGTAATATCGACTTCTACAAATTTTGGCAAGATCTGTTCACCTGCGAACGCTTTAATATAAGCAAAGACTTCTTCAATTTCTTGAATACCTTTTAAACCGTTTTCAGAAGTTGCTAATACAGTTTTTAGCTGCGAAAGCTTTTCCTCATTCGAACCTTGTAACTCAATAATAGGCTTCAATGTTTCCAAATCCTCGTTGGTAAATCCTCTTTCCAATAATTCTTTATTCACACCATCCAAACCAATTTTATCCAACTTATCAATAGCCACAGTCATATCAACGATAAGTTCTGGTTTACCGATAATCTCGGCAATACCCGATAAAATTTTGCGATTATTAATTTTGATAGTGAAATCTTTCAAGCCTAATGCTTGCAACGCCTCTTGATAAATCAAAATAAATTCAGCCTCATTCAATAAGCTATCCGAACCTACAACATCCACATCACATTGATAAAATTCGCGATAACGACCACGTTGCGGACGATCCGCACGCCAAACCGGTTGAATTTGGAAACGTTTGAAAGGTAAAGCAATATCATTTTGATGCATAACAACATACCTTGCAAAAGGTACTGTTAAATCATAACGAAGTGCTTTTTCTGTAATATGAGGAATTAATTTATTGGAATTACGTTCTGTCAATTGTTCGTCGGATACTTTAGACAAATAATCTCCAGAATTTAAGATTTTAAAGATTAATTTATCACCTTCATCACCGTATTTTCCGGTTAGAGTTGATAGATTTTCGAAGGAAGGAGTTTGAATTTCGTTGTAACCAAACTTTTTGAAAACTGTTTTTAGCGTATTGAAGATATAATTTCTTTTCTCCATCTCAGCAGGAGAAAAATCACGCGTACCTTTAGCTAATGATGGTTTAATTGCTGCCATACTGCAAAGGTAAGATAACAAAGCGAATATGAAAAAATACAGCGAAAGATTATCGCCAAGAGAGAGAATTATATGATTTTCAAAAATTCACAAGCTTTTTCAGCCGCCAATTTTTCCGCACTTTTTTTGTTAAAATCTCGACCAATACCACAAACTTCTCCAGCAACAGCGACTTCAATACTGAACATTTTAGAAGATTCTCCTTCAGGATTTTCGATAAGATTGAAAACAACTTCTTTACCTTCTTGCTGACACCACTCGATCAAACGACTTTTGAAGTTTGACTCTGTAACCTCGAGTGTCTCAATATCCACATGCGGATCTATAATTCTGGTAAGAAGAAATTCTTTAGTAAACTGATAACCTTTGTCCAAATAGATCGCTCCTACGACGGCTTCGAAGGCATCACCCAAGAGAGAGCCTTGCTTTGTAGTATAAGAAATCATACGGGAATCATATTGGATAAGTTGATCAAATCCCAACTTACGGGAAAGCTGGTTAAGATTAGCTCGAGATACAATTTTTGAACGCATCTCAGTTAAAAAACCTTCTCCCTTGTAAGGGTACAATTTGAAAAGTAATTCCGCGATTACAGATCCCAGTACAGCATCACCCAAGAATTCCAAACGCTCATTACTATTTTTGACCCCTTCTTTGATAGGAACGGCTACAGACTTATGACGAAAAGCCATTTGATATAGCTTGACATTCCCTGGCACAAAACCAAGTATGTTTTTTAGCTTTTTATAATAGGCTCTATTTCTTGAAAAGTATAACTTATATATCTGTAATGACATTCCCAATATGCTACAAAGAAGAAATAGGTAGTTTAATGTATTAAACTACCTATTATCTCTTTATCCTTATTCAATACTATCCTTTATATTTTTTAACGATGACAGTTGCATTGTGACCACCGAATCCAAATGTATTACTCAAAGCCGCATTTACTACACGTTTTTGAGCTGTATTGAATGTAAAATTCAATTTGTTATCTATTTCAGGATCATCTGTAAAGTGATTAATTGTCGGAGGGACAATATCATTTTTAACAGCTAATATAGAAGCGATTGCCTCTACAGCACCTGCTGCTCCCAACAAGTGACCTGTCATAGATTTGGTAGAACTAATGTTTAATTTATAAGCATGATCGCCAAATAAATCAGCAATTGCTTTTGTTTCACTGATATCTCCTACCGGAGTAGAAGTACCATGTACATTGATGTAATCAATATCTGCGAATTCTAATCCTGCATCTTTAACAGCCATAGTCATTGCTAACTTAGCTCCTAAACCTTCAGGATGTGAAGCAGTAATATGATGAGCATCTGCACTCATACCACCTCCCACTACTTCTGCATAAATTTTAGCGCCACGTGCCAAAGCATGGTCTAGGCTTTCTAAAATAATTGCACCCGAACCTTCACCTGAAACAAACCCATCACGATCTTTATCAAAAGGACGTGAAGCTGTTTTTGGATCATCATTGCGAGTGGACAATGCATGCATTGCATTAAAGCCACCGATTCCAGCTTCGTTGATTGTTGCTTCCGAACCACCTGTGATGATAATATCTGCTCTACCCATACGGATATAAGTAAAAGCATCAATCATCGCATTAGTCGAAGACGCACAAGCTGACACAGCTGAAAAGTTAGGCCCACGTAAACCATGACGCATAGAAATGTGTCCTGGGGCAATATCTACAAGCATTTTAGGGATGAAGAATGGATTAAAACGTGGTGTACCATCGCCATTAGCAAACCCAGCAACTTCGTCTGTAAAAGTAGTCAAACCACCAATACCCGACCCCCAAATTACTCCAATACGGTTTCTGTCTAATTTATCAAAGTCCAATCCTGCATCCTTCACTGCTTCATCGGTAGAAGCAATAGCGTATTGCACGAAAGGATCCACTTTGCGAGCTTCTTTACGATCCATAAATTGATGAGGATCAAAACCTTTTACTTCGCAAGCAAACTGAGTTTTAAATTTAGACGCATCAAAATGCGTAATAGGAGCGGCCCCACTTACACCATTAATTAAAGATTCCCAAAATTCGGAAACCGTGTTACCTATTGGTGTAAGCGCGCCTAATCCTGTTACAACTACTCTCTTAAGCTCCATTTATTATGTTTGGCCTAATAAAATTAGTTAGTTAACGTTTTTTTCTAAGTAAGCAACTGCCTCACCAACTGTGCTGATGTTTTCAGCTTGGTCATCAGGAATTGCTACGTTAAATTCTTTTTCGAATTCCATGATCAACTCAACTGTATCAAGTGAGTCTGCACCTAAATCATTCGTGAAAGAAGCTTCTGGTGTTACTTCGTTTTCATCTACACCTAACTTTTCAACGATAATTGCTTTTACTCTTGATGCGATATCTGACATGATTGTATAGTTTAATTGTTTAATAAATCTGTGCAAAGAAAAATAAATTTACTCAAATATCAAACCTTTTTGATATTTAGGTACAAAATAAAAGAACGTCATCCTTGTTACAGTACGTTTAAGCCGTATCTTTTTATTAATAATATTATACTCAATAATACTAATTCCAACAAGTAATAGCAAAAAAAGTTTGAATTTAAACCGTTTAAAATTCCTTTATGCGTATTAATTATTGTATTTTCGTATAACAAATATATTAAGCTAAAATTTTGAACAAAGTTACTTTCAAACTTGATCTTGACTTCGACTTAGAGCTAGATTTTACCTTAATAGGTATTAGCTCCTCCTTGAGAGATTACAGACTTTGTCATTTTATAAATAAACGCACAGGTCTTCAATTCCAATTCGGAAAAGAATCTCCTATTGATCATAATGGAAACTTAAAATCTAAATCTCAGGAAGAATTAGACTATCACATCATTGCAGAAAAAAATAAAAATAGCATTATTACTCATCATTTTCCAATGTATCGATATTGTTGCGAACATTTTGAATTTGAATACTATATCATCAACAATAAAAGCTTGGAAAATGGCGTTTTAATACCTGAAATACCTAATTTTGATTATTTCATGTTGATTAAACATTATATTGACACAGAAGATTTGATTAAGCTAGTTGACAACTTAAAATCAATTAATGAGATAATGTTGGTAAAAGAAATTGAGCCAACATCATTGAAATCTAAAGAAAATCTAATATTTTAGCAAATTCTTTACAAAGTGTACATTTTACACTCTGAAAAAAGACAAAATAATTATGCCTAAATACTGCATCCTTTCGTTAACAATTATAAGACAAGGGTGTGATTTTTAATAAAGAATAGAACTCAAATGAAGAAAATTCAAAAAAGAACTAAAATAGTTGCAACACTAGGCCCTGCATCCGCAGACAAAGAGGTTTTAACTCGCTTGATTGCAAAAGGTGTAGATGTTTGTAGACTAAATTTTTCGCACGGTAGCCAAGATGACCATTTAAAAGTAATCAACACTATTAAAGAAATCAACGAAGAACATCCTTTTCACGTAGCAATCTTAGCCGATCTTCAAGGACCCAAAATCCGTATCGGTAAAATGAAAGAAGGCGGTGCAATCCTTGTGAATGGTTCCCAAATCGAAATGACTACCGAAGAATTGATAGGTGATGAAAAAAGAGTATACATCACTTATGAAAACTTCCCTAATGACGTAAAAGAAAACGAAATTATATTATTAGACGATGGTAAATTGCAATTGCGCGTACTATCGACTAACCACAAAGATTCTGTAGTATGTGAAGTCGTTCATGGCGGTATTTTGACTTCACGTAAAGGTGTGAACTTACCAAATACAAAAGTTTCTATCCCTTCATTGACCGAAGAAGATTTAGATAATTTAAACTTTGCTTTGGATCACGGCGCAGACTGGATTGCAATGTCATTCGTTCGCTCCGCTGAAGATATCAAACAATGTAAAGAAATCATCGCTGCTAAAGGAAGCCACGCAAAAGTAATCGCGAAAATAGAAAAACCTGAGGCTATCGAAAATATCGATGCCATCATCGAAGCTACTGATGCTGTAATGGTAGCGCGTGGTGACCTCGGTGTAGAATTGCCGATGGAAGAGGTTCCTGGCCTTCAAAAAATCATCGTTCAGAAATGTCGTAACCTGTCAAAACCAGTAATCATCGCTACACAAATGTTAGAAAGTATGATTACAACTCCTCGCCCTACTCGTGCAGAGGTGAATGACGTTGCTAACTCTGTATTAGATGGTGCTGATGCAGTAATGTTGAGTGGTGAAACTTCTGTTGGAGAATTTCCCGAAATCGTTATCGAAACGATGGCAAAAATCATTACACACGTTGAATCCACTTCTTACCCTTACTACATTGCAAAAAGTGATTCATCTACTGATGATACTATCATTCAAGACTCTATTTGCGGCTCTTCCATCTTCTTGGCAGAAAAAACAAAAGCTTCGGCTATCGTAGTAATGACTTCTTCTGGGTACACTGCAATGGAAATTTCGAGTTATCGTCCAGACACAAACATCTATGTATTCACTGGTAATACGAAATTATTAAATCAATTAAGTTTAGTTTGGGGTGTAAGTACATTCATCTACAAAAAATTCGAAAGTACAGACGGAACTATCCAAGATGTAAACGAATTATTGAGAGAAAATCAATTGGTTGATCCAGGACAAATTGTGATCAACACAGCTTCTACTCCACTACACAAAAAAGGGAAAACAAATACGATCCGCGTTTCAGTGGTTCAATAAAAACAAAGGCGAGATTTTAAAATCTCGCCTTATTTATTTCTTAGTTTTCAACGAATCAAGAAGAAGCCTATTTTCCAGTTTATCTAAATTCTCTGTTCCTGGCATGGGCGCTAAACCCTTTCCACTTACTTTTTTAATGGGCATCGAATATATTACCTTTTCTTGTTTCGAATAAGCATTAGGAATGGAAACAGCATTACTATCTTTTTGAATATATGATTCCAAATTCAAAGGCTTAGACTTTTGTAAGGAATCCAAATGCTTTTCATATATTTTAGGAATCGAAAATCTTTTATTTTTTGAATCGTTGCTTTCCTTATCTTCTTGTGCCTTGGTACAAACGCAGATTCCTGTAAAAAACAAGAATAGTATTAATGATTTCATAATTATGCTAGTTACTAATCATTTAAAGTTATCAATTAATGCAGATGGTTTCAAGTTAAATTCTGTTAAATGAAAGGTTTAAGTAGCAATCATTCTTATTTTTGTATAAAATGAAGAAAAAAAGCATCTCGTTAATTATTTGGTTGATGTCCATTGCATTACTAGGCGTAATGGCGATGCAATATTATTTTATACGAGAGACATACTTTCAAGAATCTCAGCTTTTTGACGAAAAAGTAAACACCTCCCTTTCAAAAGTAGCTTCTGAAATTGAAAAATCGGAAGTATTGGATTTTGCTAAAATACAATCGAAGGTCAATCGCGACAAGTACATAGCTGAACAGAAAAAACAACAAAAACTAGCTCAACAACTTGGCATTCAAGAAGAGATAGATCGTTTGAGATTAAAGCAACAATCCAACTTTTTAAAATTTAAAGAAGCGGATGAAGAGTTAAAATCTAGATATCCAAATGTTACACCAATCGAAAACTGGTTTTATGAAACATATTATAAAATCAAACCGAACAGGAAGTTTATCCAAATAAGATTAGAGCAAGAACCGATATTAGGCACCACTCTTGCAAACACATATGTAATCGTATCTGCTAGCAGGCAAGTACCAAAAGTTGCAGCAAAAGATGATTCCGTACGTTACGTTATTTCGGAATTTGACTTATTGACAGGTCTTGTAAACTGGTATCAAATCGCAACATTGCCTCCCAAAGAAGATGTTAAGATTAATAGAAGAATTTCGGATTTGGTGGGTCAACTTGATCGGATCCGTGAGAATTTATTAGCCGAATCAAATCCTACTACCTTATTCGATTCTGTCGCTATTCTTAGCGGTAAAAAAGCTAGTGTGGTCGAAGATGTAGCCATGAGTGTTCAACTGGCAAATAGGCCTCTACACAAGAGAATTAATACACGAAGGATTCAGCAGCTCATTCAACAAGAATTATCCAGCAGGGATATTCATTCTCCGTTTAACATGGAGATTCGTGATCATTTCAAATTGATCTATGAAACTTCCGATCCTTCTACATTATTAGAACCTCAAAAGTTAACTCGCTACACTACAGATCTATTTAAAGGTGATATTGGTGAATCTCGAGGAAGATTATCCATTTATTTTCCAAACAAAAAGAATATAATAGCTAAAAATATAAGCTACTTGTTCTTACCTACAATCGCGTTGTTTGCTCTTTTGGTTGGATGTTTTGCTTACACTCTGAGCATTATTTTCAAACAGAAAAAAATATCGGAGATGAAAACGGATTTCATCAATAACATGACACATGAATTCAAAACTCCCGTAGCTACCATAATGATTGCCAGCGAATCACTTCGTGATCCAGAAATATCAGATGACAAGAAGCGAGTAAACAGACTTGCTAATATCATCTATGATGAAAATGTCCGACTAGGCAACCATATTGAGCGAGTATTGAACATTGCGAAACTGGAGAAAGAAGATCTAAAAATTGAGAAAACTGATGTTCATCTCAATAATATTGTCGAAGATGTCGTAGATAGTATGTATTTACGCATAGACAAAGTAAATGGTAAACTGACTAAAGAATTGTATGCAGAGAAGGATTTAGTGATTGGCGATGAATTGCATCTATCAAATGTAATGTTTAATTTAGTTGATAATGCTATTAAATATAGCCTGGAGTCACCTGATATTACGGTAAAAACATATAATTCCAATAATAAAATAATAATTTCCGTTTCAGACAAAGGAATGGGAATGACCAAAGACCAACAAGAGAAGATATTTGATCAATTCTATCGTATTCCAACGGGGAATGTCCACAATGTAAAGGGATTCGGCCTTGGATTGAGCTATGTGAGCGATATCATCAAACGATTTGACGGAAAAATCACCGTAAAAAGTGAAAAAGACAAAGGCACAACTTTTGAGGTAATATTACCGCTTAAAAGCAAATAAAGATTTAGTAAAAATATACTTATGCAAAAAATATTATTAGCAGAAGATGACCCAAATCTAGGTGAGCTACTAAAAGACTATCTAGAACTCAAAGGGAAATTTGATGTGACATTATCCGTAGATGGAGATAAAGCGATCGAAGAATTTCGTAAGAATGATTTCGATTTATGCATATTTGATGTCATGATGCCTAAAAAGGATGGTTTCACATTAGGTAAAGAAGTTCGAAAGATAAATAGCACTGTACCCATTATATTTGCAACTGCAAAAGGAATGATGGAAGATAAAACCCAAGCTTTTGAGCTTGGTGGGGATGATTACATCACCAAACCTTTTCGCGTAGAAGAATTACTGTTGCGTATCAACGCTTTATTGAAAAGAGCTTCAAAAGATAAAGAAGAAGAACTTGCAGATAAATTCGAGATAGGAAATTATTTCTTCGATTATACAAGTCAAATCATCTCTTATAAAGGTCAACAACAAAAGCTTTCTACAAAAGAAGCCGAGTTATTACGTCTCTTGTGTCTAAAGAAAAATGATGTATTGACTCGTGAGGAAGCGCTGAAAAAAATATGGCATGATGATAATTACTTCACTGGTCGTAGCATGGACGTGTTTTTAAGTAAGCTTCGTAAATATCTTAAAGAAGATACAAGCGTAGAAATTGTGAATGTTCACGGACGAGGATATAAACTTCTCGTAAGTTAATGATACTAGAAAGGTCTGAATTATTTCAGACCTTTTATGCATATACGATTTATAGGATTGTGTAAAAGTATTTTATGCATATTTGTGATAACAAATATATTCTTATGGAGCGAATCTTCTCACTCGTACTATTATTCTTATTCTCGCTTCCGAGCTTTTCACAAAATCCTACGTTCAAGATCGATTATAAATACCTAGTGGATGAAGCTATTTTGCAGCAGAACAACAAGCAAGTTGATGAGTCGCAATTGTCATTTATCACCGCGATAATTCAATCCTTAGCCTTTCAAGAAGAAGGAAAACCTATTTTGCAAGTTTGGGTAAATAGACATTTTGTACGAGCAGAGACTAGTCTTTTCAGCAATACTTATGAAATTAATAACAAGATTGACCAATTAACTTTGATTGTATATCCCGAAACCAAAGAATATTACAAAACAGAAGGTCTCAATGATAAGCTTTTGGATTTTGGTGATTCAATAAAATTAGCTTCAGAATTGCCAATAAAATTTGTTGATGGACAAGAAAAGAAAATAGCAGGTTACACGTGCAAATTAGCAAAGATTATAGTTAATGAAGATCACACTGCGACTATTCATATATGGTATACCGAAGATCTCCCTCAAGTTTATTGGGGCGAATATGCCTACCTAAAAAATATTCCTGGAGCGGCGCTAGAAATTTCTACATCAGCAATAGGTATTCAAGCCTATCAGATAAAACCTGATGGAGATGTGAATTTATTCAAACTCCCAAGCGATTTTAGCGAAATAAAAGCTCTTAATTAATTATGGAAATATTCTCCAACATTACGCTATTTAGAGTGTAATTGATTTTTACTTTTGCACCATGATAAAGCAATCATTTGAAATCAACACCTTACATCGGGGAAAATATATGCTTAGTTTCTTTTCATTATTGATTCTAGGGAGTATTTTATCTTCTCAAATTCCCGCATCCGAACTTGTAAAGGTGATTTCGATTCTATTTACTATTCCTCTTATACTTTATTTATCGGTGAAATGGAGTAAGAATAAATCCATTTGGACTTTATCAGATAAAGTGCTGACGATTCAATTCGAAAATAAAATCGAAACTTATGAAATAGAAGACATTGACAACATTCAAAGTCTTACACGCTCAGGCGGAAATCTTTATGTAATTCATTTTAAAAAGAAATCACCAAAGCGTTTTTGGCGGAACAAATTATTTTCTAGTGACGATGATAATTTAGAATTGCACAATGCCCTGACCGCTCATTCTGTAGAATATTATAAAATGTAAAGAGTCTATCGAGGCTCTTTACATTTATTTCTTGAATGTCCATTGAACATAATTGATATTCTTGTCCACCGCCAAATATTTGCGCTCGTAATAGGTTTTAATTGAAAGCACTTCATCCACTAAATTTGATTTGTACAAATCTGTAGTTTCTTTGAATTTAGTCAAACCTAAAGCCTCTATTTGTTCCAATGTATACGCATAGAAGCCGTCGTTGTCTGTTTTCAAATGCATTATACCATCTTCTTTCAGGATAAATTTATAACGCTCCAAAAATTTAGGATTTGTCAAACGTTTTTTCTCACGACTATCCTGAGGTTGAGGATCTGGGAAAGTAATCCAAATCTCAGAAACTTCATTTTCTGCAAAATGTTCTAATATTGTTTCGATTTGAATACGCAGAAAACCAACATTTTTGATTCCTTCTTCCAAGGCCGTTTTCGCTCCGCGCCAAATACGATTTCCTTTGTAATCAATACCGATGAAATTATGTTCTGGGAACATTTTCGCAAGATTAACCGTATACTCGCCTTTTCCACAGGCTAACTCCAAAATAATTGGTTTATCGTTACCAAAGAATTTTGAAGCCCATTGACCCTTATATTCAAATCCTGCATCCAGTTGTACTACATTTTCAAACGTAGCCACTTCCGCAAATTTTCTTAATTTATCCTTACCCATAACATGAATTAAGCCGCAAAAATAACCTTATGTTCTCAGTTATTCAACTATTTAGGGCTTAAATTTTCTGGAGTCTAATGAAATAACAATCTCTAATTATAAAAAAATCCCTTCAGTCGAAGGGATTATATATTTTAACATAAAAGATTAGTAAGTTTCGCTGTCTGGTGGTATACCAAAATTAGCAGTATCCTGTTCATCAATTCCTCGTATATTTTTATGCTTCTTTTTAGATTTTTTAGGACGAATGTAATCTGCAATCCTGCCTACAAAATTATTCACCTTATCTTTATTAATCTGACCAGCAGCACCTTCTGAAGCTAGCAGCACAAGTGATTTTTTTAGCCAACCACTATTCTTGAGTAATGTTTTGTTAAGCAAAAAAGGAAGCGCTAATTGCGTAGCTTTTGTAAGCCAATCGGACTTATTCCCTAATACCTCTTCCGAAGTTTTAGATTTGCTAAAAGATGAAAATAAACTCTTTACCAAACTTACGCCTGGTACAGATGAAGTAACAGCACCTAAAACACGAGCTGGAGTCTGTACTTTATTTTTTAGAAGTCGGTATTGATCTCCTATGTAAACTTCCTGCTCCTTTCTCAAGCGATTAAGACGCAAAAGCTCATTTTTAAGCTCTTCAGAATTATTAATATTTACTCTCATGATCAAACTTCCTTTTCAAAAATATCTTTTACCGTAGCTGTACCCTTAGGAGATTCATATGTTTCCTTTTGCTGAGATTCTTCGCGTTCCATTTCGGCAATAAAATCTTCTTCCTCATTCCATTTACCTAAGAACTTTTTAATGGTAATGTCCATGAATTTAGCTTCCAATTTAGGCTCTAAAAGCTTAACAATTAATAGAATAATCAAAAATATCCCTCCTGTAGCCAAAAATCCTAAAGAATTGCTTTCTAATAATTCACCTAACCAAAATCCTAAAGCTAATGACCAAAAGAAAATAACAATAAGAATCAAACCCAATTTGGAAACATCCAATATGATAGCTCCCATAATACGAGAAAACTTGGAAATAGCTTTAAGCTTTAATATTTCCAGTTGCGTATCAAGGTATTCTTTGGTCTTCTGAAAACTACCTGAAAAGGAAAATTTTTGTTCTTCCATCCATTATTTATTTATTGGCGAGAATAGATTACCTCGCCAGTACGATTATTAAATATCTTTATCTTACTTATGCGTGTTCTTCGATTTCATCATCGATAATCGATTCTACTTGATCAGCTTTTGATTTTACCGAAGCTAATACTTTCTCTTTCAATTCATTTAATTGATCAATTTGTTGCTCCGCACGCTCTTTAATTGCATCAGCCAAATCTGATAACGAATCATTGATTTTATCACGAGTCTCTGATCCTTTTTCTGGTGCAAACAATAAACCTAAAACTGCACCTGCTGCTAAACCAGCTAATAATGCTGTAACTACTTTTCCGCTGTCTTTCATTATTCCGTTGTATTAAATTTTAATAAATCACTTACTATATAAACACTAAAAGTGCCAAAACGTTTAAAAATAAAAATATTTTTTGTGGGCTACGTCAAAATAAGGTATTTATTACAATTCATCAAAAACAAGACCAAACGAACCTATAAAAAGAATTTTTATGCAAAAAATTTTCTTTAAATTTAATTAACCAATTTTTCACACTATGCTAGTAAAGACTTTCGGAAGTGTCGTTTACGGTATCGAGGCGACTACAATTACGGTAGAAGTAAACGTGTCTACATGAACTAAATATTATATAGTAGGTTTACCAGACAACGCCGTTAAAGAAAGTCTACAGCGTATAGAAAGTGCAATAATATTCATAGGCTATCGTATGCCAAGACAAAAGATAGTAGTCAATCTTGTACCCGCTGATATTCGTAAGGAAGGATCATCGTATGATCTTTCTATAGCAATTGGAATTCTAGCCTCATCAAATCAGCTCACCACAGAAGAATTAGATAAATTTATAATCTTAGGAGAATTGTCTTTGGACGGTGCAGTGCAGCCTATAAAAGGGCTTTACCAATAGCAGTTCAAGCCAAAAAAGATGGCTTTAAGGGAATTATTCTTACTTCTGTAAATGCGAAAGAAGCAGCTATCGTTGCAGACATGGAGATCTATGGAATCGATAACTTGAATGATGTCGTTGACTTTTTTGAAAGAAAAATAACGATAGCTCCGACTTACGTCAATATCAATGAGGAATTTGAAAAAAATATCAACAGTTATGAAGTAGATTTTTCCGATGTAAAAGGACAAGAAAATATAAAAAGAGCTTTAAAAATAGCAGCAGCTGGAGGACATAATGTCATTTTGATAGGCCCTCCAGGAGCAGGAATAACCATGCTTGCTAAAAGGCTACCCACTATTTTACCACCTCTTACAGTTGATGAATCATTAAAAACAACAAAGATTCATTCTGTTGCCGGAACATTGCCCACAGCAGAATCCCTCATGACCACTAGACCTTTTAGGGCTCCTCATCATACCATTTCTGCCGTTGCTTTGGTTGGCGGAGGAACTCATCCGCAACCTGGAGAAATATCCTTAGCACATAATGGAGTTTTATTTTTGGATGAATTGTCCGAATTCAAAAGAACAGTATTGGAAGTAATGCGTCAGCCCTTTTGATAATTAATTCAAACTGTGCCACCGAATTATTCATATTAGATGGATAAGAGAGCAATATTTTAGTTAATAATTTATTTATTGGTAAGCTTCTTATAAATTGTGTCAGATTCTTAATAATTATTTGGACTCTCTAGTGTCCAGAGAAATATCAAAGTGTTTTTTTGCTTTGTAATACCTGAATATCAAAGCTATTTTGCTTATACCTTTTATTGAATAGATCGACTTCTCAGCATCGGATTTTGTAGTAAACTCACCTACACCATATTTTTCGTGGAGCCTTTTGGCGATTCTCAAAAAATCGATTTCATTTCCATCGGTAGATGCAAAATTAAATTGAATAAAATCCACTTTTCGCTCCTTGTTATTCCAAAAACGCATATGGAATGGATATCCTGTAATTCCCTCCAATAACCTTTGCAAGTTCATTGTTTGTGGATTCAGTCGCAAATTCATTGAATCGAATGATTTCATCAGCGTATTTTTCTTTTTTCTTATTTGATATATCACCTATAATGAAGTTGTAATCGGAATTTGTAATAGGGTTAAAGCTAAACTTATCATACGCGGTAAAAGAAATCCTATTATTTTTATACTTTTCCATAACCGAATTTTCAGCCGAATAACTGTACATTTTATTTTTGATAGTTCTATTGAAATCCGTGACACTCATTCCTAAATAGAAATTACCGGTCTTCAGATTTTCAAGTTCAATGCTCCGATCCATTTGACACAGTTTGTAGTACGCCATTCTATCAAAAATATTATCAGGCTCATTTTTATAATAATTATAATAGGCCAGAGCAGTATTTGTCTTTAAAGTTTGTTTCCATTTAGCCTGCTGCTGTTTAGCCTGCTGAGCAGTCAGTTTTCCTTTTTTCACTTTTGCTAGGTAGACCAGTTCTGTCAATGAATCAAATAGCTCATTACCTTTGATTGTCTCTACAGCAGGAAAGACTTAATTTTATAGAGCAATTTTAGATTAAGTGAGAAATAGGATTCGTAGACTTGTTAATCTGAATTCCCACAGAAAACCATTAATGAAAACAATAAGATTTATCCGGTTGGATGGACACGGACAAGCTCAGTAAAGATCATTGCTAATTTGTAAAAAAGAAAAAGCTTATGATCAACTTAAAAACATTCTATCTCGCAATGTTCATTGTAGCAATTTATTTTACTGCATCAGCACAGGTAAGCACTGCTACAAAATCTGACAGCAATATTAGCCAATTGTATAGACGTTTAGATACTGTGATTCAGAATGAACATATACCCGGTCTACTGGTTGCTATTGTAAAAAAAGACAGTATACTTTACTCGGGTGGATTGGGCTATGCTGATCTTAAACAACGTCTTCAAGTAGAACATCAAACGCAATTTCACTTCGCCTCTGTCACTAAATTTTTCGTGGCAATGGGTATACAACAATTAGTGACTAAAGGAAAGCTAAAACTCAATGACCGTATTCGTGATATCGTGCCCGAAATACCCTTTGACAATCATTGGGAAGCTACAGATCCTGTACGGGTGGTTCACTTGCTCGAACATACCGCCGGCTTTGAAGATGTTCAACTCAATAGCATGGTAGATTTAAGCAAAAAAAAGCCACTTGCCGGTATCGACGTCATCAAGGCGGTTAGCAATTCGCTAACGGTCCGCTGGCGACCGGGTACCATGATGTCCTATTCCAACCCAGGTTATAACGTACTGGGCTATATTATTGAAAAAGTTTCAGGCATGCCTTGGAATAGATATTTAGAAGAGCAGATTTTTTCACCATTAAACATGCACAATAGCCTATTTGACCTTGATGGTACGCAAAGACCCAGCTTTGCCACAGGTTATGACTTTCAAAATGGGGAATACAGAGCAATGCCATTCTATCGCCCTATCGGAAATGGGGCCGGAAGTGCTTTGGTATCCACTGCTGAAGACATGGCAAAATTCATGTTATATCTGCTCAATGATCGTACCGATAGCAGCCTACTGGACAATGCCGGCCTGAAGGAAATGGAGACCATTCACAGTACCTTAGCGAGCCGCGCTGGATTACAGACAGGATATGCCCTTGGCAATGATCTATTCCCGAATAATAAAAAGGTCAGTTTAAGGGGCCACAACGGTAAAGGGGAAGGCTTTGTATCCTGGCTATTCTTTAACCGTGAAGCCGGTATAGCTTACGCAATAGCAGCCAATAGTGTTGTCAATCTTTGGCCAATCTCACAGGTTATTGAAGAATTTTTAACGAAGAACATTTCTGCTCCAAAACCTGTCAGTCTACCAATAAATGAACAGAAAATTAAACCGCTACTCGGATACTATCAATTTATGAATCCCAAAAATGAACGCTGGGAATTTTACAGACGTATCTTTGGCGGCATTGAATTAACGGCGGTCAGTAAGGATAGGCTGGTCGTCAAAAAAGAAAACGGACAGCTCGATTCCCTTGTCCATGTTGGCAATGGTATCTTCCGACTAAAAGATGATATTCTTCCCGCTTTTATATTAGCCAGAGATCCTGATGGGCAGCCCTTCTTTCAAGGTTATGGCAATAGTTTCTATCGCAAAGTACCTCGGGCTTCGGTTTTGATCCAACAGATACCTATCTATCTTGGATTTATGGCCATTTTGATTTATCTCATCTATAGCCTTATAGGCATATTTCTTACGCTCTTTCGAAAAATGAAACTGATAGACCTAGCCATTCCTTTATTGCCAATAGTAGGAACATACTGTTTTCTCGCTGCTTATCGTCTCATGGGACAAACAGACGCCAGCCATAAAGAGCTATTTGTCTCTTTTAATGAAACAAGTTTTTCCATTTTTCTGGGTATGCTCCTATTTGCTATTTTGATTGTCGTAAGCAGCTTGTTGCTTTATAGCCGTTGGTCTCGACTGAACCCATTATGGCTTCGTCTGTTCTTAGTCTTCAATAACTTCTTTTTATGCTATCTTGTAGCTCTTCTGTCAATCAATGGTTGGATCGGAGTACCCATATGGATGATGTAGCACCATTTGATCAATTATGTTTAAATTCACGTTATGATGATAACTTATTACGGCCCATGATCAATATACTGTATACCTTTCATGCTTTTTCAGCTGGTGCATTTCTGCTGCTCGGCAGCTTAATCTTTTTGGGGGTCAACTACAGTTCTTCCCATACAGACCGGTGGCTTGGAACATGGTATTATTTGATGGCATGCTTATTTACCCAGCTTTTTCTTGAAGGTTTTCATATCGAGAGCAATGGATTGATACATACGCTGGAACTCCCGAGATGGGCTACACTCCCCTGCTTCTACCTGGCCGTTCACTACATGGTCAAACCAACAGCAAAAATTCAGTATTGGGGACTACATTTTGTTCCATTCCTCGCTTTCGTTTTCTTCTCCATCATCTATTTAATACCAGGACTTTTTAATAAACATATCCATCCGCCGCAGTTACCGCAATGGATTATCTTTGCCATTAAATATTTCTTTTTTGCACAATGTATCTTTTATTGGATTGCCTGTTATAACCTCTTCAAAATACACCAGAAAAACATTCGCCAGCTATCTTCCTATATGGAAAAGATAAACATGGCCTGGTTAAAGTATCTATTGATTGCGCTATTATTGATGATTGTTGTCCGTCTGCTCGCTATGGTTCATCTAGTTTTTAGTGCTGTCGCCCCAATTTTATATTTTATGGGCACAGTGGCACTTGGCTACGCCACGCTAACACAACGATCAATTTACACAATTGAGTCTACAGAAAACCTCATCAACGACGCGGAGCATAAAAAGGTTAAGGTCGAAGGACGGCTGACTGCACAACAGGTAGACACATTAAAAGAAAAATTATTACAGAAAACAAGTACTGAAAAGCTATATCTCGACCCGGGTTTAACGCTATCATCTCTCGCTGAGCATATCGGAATCAACCCGCATGATCTTTCCTATATCATAAACAATGGGTTGGAAAAAAATTTTTACCAGTTTATTAATGAGCTTCGAACGGAGGAAGCAAAAAAACTTTTATTATCGGGAGAAGCCAAGCAACTTGATATGTTTGGAATCGCTATAAGGGCGGGCTTCAATTCAAGAACAACGTTTTATGCCAGCTTCAAAAAAGCTACAGGCATTACGCCGACAGAATATATGAAAGTCCATAGTTAACAATCAGACTAACCAGACACAATGAAGTTTGTTCGATTGTATCCATTCGAACGGTTGGCCTATCAAAAAGACCTACTATTGTATCATATCAACAAAAAAAATTATGATACAATACAACAAACCAAGCGGGTACTCGAGAGCGATCCGCCAATTTTCCAAAGCAAAATATGGTCTTCTGGTGGGAGCATGTTGTCTTTTTGCTTCGATTGATACATTTGCACAGTCAGCCCCTAAAGATAGTCCCCAGCAACAACAGTTGGTTCCGATAAAATCATTTCAAGGCTACTACCAGCTACCCAATAAAGTAGCTTTCATTACTTTCGAGGAGCAAGATAATAACCTGTATGCCACACAGCTGTGGGATCAGAAAAAAAGATATCAGCTGGTCCGTAAAGATGATACACATTTTGAATCCAAAAATGAAGGCTATGCCATAGAGTTCTTAAAGAATGGTTCCGGCGATTTTAGCCAAACCAAGATATTGGGTAGAATTTTATGTGAGCGCGTGCCATTTGACCCAAATAAAATTGCGAGTCTAACCGCTTCTCAATTAAAACAACTTGCCGGAACTTACCTAAAGGTAAATGACAACAACTTTAAGATTCAAATTGACCCCTCCTCAACAGGCCTAACGCTTACACAATTGTGGGATAACAAAACAATTTCATTTACCCCTCGTTCGGAATTTTTCTTCCTCAATGATGATGGTACCTTCCCATTGACATTTTCTGTTGCCAATGGAAAGGTGCAGCAAATGCAGTGTTTCGAAAATGATGTTTGGATAAAGACATACCAATAATCCTATTCAAGAAAAATAATATGAACAGATTTATTGCCAGCTTATTCCTGCTGCTGCTGGGTATAGCTCAGCTTAGCGCCCAACAGGTAGCAGACGAACAGTTTCATTATCCCATTACCGATCCGCACCACCGGATCGGTAATGGACCCCTACTCCTATTTGACGAGGCACACAACAATCCAGTTACCTTGAGAGGAGCATATGTTCCTTTTTCAGATCTCCTTCAAGCTGATGGATATCGCCTCCGAAGTGTTAAGGAAAAAATCTCTTACGATCAATTAAAGGAAGTAAAAATCTATATCAGTATAAATGCCTTATCTAATCCGGAAAACTGGAAACTACCAACCTATTCAGCCTTTACCGATCAGGAGATCGAAACTCTCCGTCAATGGGTATTTGATGGTGGAAGCCTATTTCTGGTCACCGACCACATGCCTTGTGGAGGGTCCGTACAAACGCTTGGTGCGGCATTTGGCATTCATGTCGTGAACGGTTTTGCCTTACCTAAGAATGCACGCCCCGAGATCTTCTCAAAGGATAGAGAAACACTGTTATCAAATGAAATAACCACTGGATCAGGTAAAGAAATAGACAGTATCATGTGCTGGGGTGGAACTGGGTTTATCGTACCAACGACGGCGCATATTATTTCTCTGTTGAACGAAGAATATGAAATTTATCTACCTAGTGATGCGAATCAGATAAAACGGCCTATCCCCGACAATATTCCACGATTGTCGGGCAAAGGGTTTTCAAACGGTGCTTACCTCAGGTTTGGGAAAGGGAGAATTGTGATATTCGGAGATGGCGCTCCCTTTACTGCACAACTCCATGGCATCAAAAGTGAAAAAAGAGGAATGAACCATCCGGCCGCAACACAGAATGCCCAATTTTTGCTCAACATAGTTCATTGGCTTGACCAATGAACTGATTTGACTAAGGACATACAGTATATGACCTTCGGAAGATGAAAAGAGAGGACTGACCAGATTAGTATTTTAACGCTTTTAAATGGTCACAATTTTTTAAGGTAGTGAACAGCATACGACACTAATTGATAGTATAGCAACAGTAAATTATAAGGAAGCTAAATGAATTTTTGAAAAATACGGATTCTCGGGATTTGCTAGGTGAGACAGGGAGTAATAGTTTTTGGCTTATAGTACAGCATTGTGATAAATGGCTAGGTTTTCAAAAATAAGTTCTAAAAAAATGGAATAAGAAGCAACTTTACAGTATCCAAGTCTCGTATCGAACAGATTCCTGTCAAGCATTTGTCCAAGATGTAGATGATTTCGTTAACATTAATAAGAGAAGAAGTTCGATCGACCTAGAAAGCATTGAAGAACGACTCATTAAGGTAAGTAAAAACCATTTCTTAAGGAACGAAGAAAGTTTTAGAAAAAAAGGAAAAAATGAGCTTACCTTGTATCCTCAGTAAGAAGAACAATAAGGTGATTAAATCTATAAATAAGCACGAAAAAGTTAGATTGAGCTTTGCTTTCCTCTGCATTGAAAATTAAGTTTTAAATATTCTCAGAGGATAGTTTAAATTTCTGACACTATTATTAGATCAAGCTATAGTTTTCATCAAGGTATCCAAAACTGGGTATATGCTGAATGAGGATACTGAAGACATAATTATCGCAAGAAAATTAATAAGTCCAAGATTAACTGATCTAAAGACTCTTGTGGGATTACTAGACTTGTTAATAACAGAGGCGTAAATCAAAATTCAGAAAACCGGAGATAAGGCTCATAATACATTCTAAAAAAATACACCCCGAACAAGCAAAAAGTCTTTTGATCCAATAGTATGAAGCTTGGGGTAGTCTTTATACTAATTTATGATCCACCAAAGTTGATCGACCGATCTGATAAATGTTGCCTTGTCTACATATGATGTTTTAATAATTTATTGATAAGAAGATTACATATTCAAAAAATATCGATATCATCCTTTCGGTGATTGAATATTCTTAAAAGTCACTTGTTTTTCAGACACTTAAAACACTCTTATCTAATCAATCGGATAATTTAGATTTATTTTCTAAATTATCCGATAAAAAAGCTTCGATTTCCTTCCTTTTTGGTCCACGGCCTTTTCCTTCTTCCCACCGGGTAACGGTAGCGGGATCTATACCCATGTTCTTTGCAAAATTTTTCTGGCTTAGTCCATTTATATATCTATATGCTTTAATCTTACCTTCAAACGTTGATATATCAAGTTCAAATGGGAAGTACCCTAAAAATTCTATTATATCGGGGTAATGTTGAACTTGAGGCTTACTCCTATTATTTTCCCAATAAGTGATACAATCATGAGTGACGTTAAATAGCCTCGCTAGATCAGTCTGGAACAATCCTTTCTCTATCCTTTTCTTCCTTATATGCTCCCCTAAAAAGGATGGTGTTTCAGGAATGAAAACCGCAGTAGGCTTGCTAAATTGCCGTTCTTGACGCAAACAGGGCAACGCAGGAATGTCGCTTTGCTAGGTACACTCACCCGAAAAAAGGTGGGTAAATCGTTCGAAATTTCAACCTTAGGGCACATTTTCATATTTCACATGAGTATCCTTCATTAGGGCAAAAGGATTCGTTGCCATGTTGACTTCATAGTCCAGACCGTTTACTTTTTAACTTATAATCTACAGAAGTTCAGAACTTACATTGTAAAAAACATCCCCAAATAAGATTCCTAGTTTTCCTTTCATTGTGCTTGAAGGTAAACTCAATCCTTTTTCCCAGGCTCGCACTGTTGTAGCATCTACTTTCAAATGACTTCCGAGAGCTCTATAGCTAAACCCATTTTTCAATCTATACGACCGTAGAAAATCGCAAAAGTTAGTTTCATCGAATGTACTTGTACAAAAAACTAAAAAATGATGGATCCTGGGATAGTAAGTTATTTGTGGGTTGCTTCTATTGTTTTCCCAATAGGTTAAACAATCGGTACTCACACCAAGAATTTTTGCCAATTCTGCTTGGGACAAATCGCTATCAATTCTCTTCTTTCTTAGGTGTTCACCGATAGTCGTAGGTTCTTGAGGATAGTTTTGAGGGATAGGGTTGCGAAATTTCTGCTTAAAAAGTAAAGCTGGTAAAACAACGACAGGGTTGCGCTGTAATTTTCTTTCTCCAACGAGCTTCTGTAAGTTGACAGAGAATTCAACACCAATCTCATTTTTACTGATTAAAATATTCTTGGTTACAGTTTCTATTATAGATCGTTTTCTTGCGAATGCCATATTAGACCAATTATTCACCAGAAGCTGGGTTTCATTGAAGATGTCCTCTCGGAGTGCAATTTGGCATACTTCCGCATCCATTTCAAACCTTAGCGCTTGCAAAAGATCTTCCAAATTAGCAAGCTGTGTGTTTAGAAGATGGAAAGTACCTGTAAAATTTTCTTTCGTAATCTCTCCTTCCATTCTCATTTCCACACATCTATTTATCTTTTTTTGCAAAACTGCTTTTTCACTTTTTGTCTCTTCTAATAAAGCTTGTTTTTTGCCGAGTAAACTATTAGAGTCTTCGGTAAGCTTCGACAATTCGATATTACTTAGGCAATCAGAAAGAAAGCCCCAAAATATTCCTTCAATGTCATTGATAGCAATTTTTACTTTACAGTCTGTACATTGGTAAAACTTGGTCCTTCTAACATACATTTTCTTCGTACATGAACACCTCACGAATCCCGACAACAGGTACCTGGATTTTCTACCGGTGCATGAACCTCTAATTTTTTGTTCGTCAAGTATGCCGTTTACTTTATTCCACATCTGTTTTGAAATGATCCGAGGACGTTTAGTTATAATCCATTCACTCTTTTGCTTATGTATTGTACGCTTTCCCTCTTCTCCGGTTCTGGTATAGTTTGCCACCCGTTCCCCTTTTGCGGTAGTATCCCTGAGCAATCTTGTTACGGTAGTATCCGAAAACAAAGCTCCTTTCCGAGTACGATAGCCAAGTTTGTTCAACTCGTCGGCAGTTGTTTTCTTTCGTCGGGTTCGAAGAAATATTTCATAAATCAACTTTCTAGTGGAAGCCTCGTACTCATTTATCACAAATTCCTTATTCTGCCAGGAATATCCGAATATGGCTTGACCTCCCAATGGTTTGCCTAGCTTTGCACGAACCGGAATTGACGAGGAAACTCGATTTGAGATTTCCTCACGTTCCCATTCCGCCATTGCCGATATGACCGTAAAAAAAAGCATCCCTGACGGAGTGTTGGTATCAATGTTTTCAGAGATTGAAACTAGGTTTGCTTTTGCAGATTTGAATATGTCGGCGAACTCCAAAAGTTCCTTTGTACTCCTTGCAAGACGTGATAGCTTGGAGAAAACCAAGCCGTTGATCTCTCCATTTCTGACATCTTTTAACATCCGCTGAGTTTCCGAATGTTTCATAACAGTCTTTCCGCTGACTCCGTCAAGACGATAGATTCTAACCAAGTCCCAACCTTTAGCATTAATGTACTGTTTAGCTCGTAGTTCATGATGCTCCGGACTTTCGTCCTTGACCTGCATATCTGTGGACACGCGTATCCATATTCCGGCTTTGATGTTATCTTTCATTTTTTCGATTAAGTTATCGAGATTTGACTGCCAATTAGTTAGCATACCTTATGTAATAATCAGTTTTGCCAGTCACGAGTTAGGCCAAGTGACATCTATTAGCTATTAATACACGAAAGATTTAGCCAGCCTAAAGTCATTCCTAAAAGCACTAAAAAGTAGCCGTCCGCATATTTAAGGGTTAACGAAAGTTTCCCAATTCTATGTATCGATTTGGTGACTACGAACTATAAACGTTTCGTATAAGGATTTCAGCGGTCTCTATAAGTTCAGACTGTATTTGAATATAATTTGCTATTTTGCATCTACGGCTCTTGTTGGCTGAAAATTAATTGCTCAACAATAATTATATGGAACTTATTTACGCTTGGATAAAGGGAGAAAAAATACTAAAAAATTTTGAAGTTAATATGGGATGGCAGGAGAGATTTTCCTACGATGCAGAACGCAACATCCTGACCGGACAAGAAGACCCTGACTACATCAAGGATTTTTTTTCTAGTAGTGTCAGCAACATAACCGCCTTCGTCGGCAGTAACGGCTCAGGTAAGTCTACTGCTCTGGAATTTCTCATCAACGTGCTTCCGAAGGGACAAGCTCAGGACCCAGTCGCCATAATAATACACTATAGCAAGCAATTCCAAAAGCTTATTATATATGCCCACGAATCCATAGCCACGAAACTACAAATTCGGACAAATGGCGTCTACGAATTGGTGAACACACTTAGGAACCGCTATGATTACCAGGACATTATATATTACACGAACAGCTTTTACGACAGGGTAATCGAAAGGGACATACAAGGCCTTCACAATGCATCCCTCACCAACATGTTATTTGGCCCAAGTACCGGAAAGAATATCAATTCTCGAAGAACAGGAGATAATTTTACCCTGAGGTTCAAGTTTAGCGAATATGCAAGAACCATAGCGTTTCTATACAGTAATATTAATAAAAATATAGAGATTAGCCTCCCTAATTATTTAATGGTCTCTACCATTTTTTCGCCAGAAATCGATTCTGAAGATTATTATATTAATCCCGAAAACTCCCAGCGATATAAGGAGCTCTATGATAAAATAGTAACCTATTACAACGACAAATTAGAAACTGCTACCACCCTAAAAGCAAAGTTCCTGCTGATTGTTGAACATAATTTAGTGCTTGACGAACTCACACTGCACAATTTGCTTGAAATAAAAAGCTCATTGATAGAATCCCTTCTCATCAATCCGGTAGAAATAGCGGATATTCTTCACGGAAACAGTAAAAAATCGAAGCAGATTACTGATTTTGTAAACTACCTTGGAAATCTGATTGAGGAGAAGGATGTCGCAGTTGATATGAATGTTGCTTGGATCGACATTAGTAAAACCAACCCACGTGAAATTCCGAGGCTTCTCGCTCAACTTAGACGTCTCAGCAACTATGATTCGAACTTTATTCAGCTGGGTCTCTCCCATCAGAAAATGATTTTTGGAGAATCCAGCTCTGGCGAACTGGCTCTTTTAAGCATGCTATCTAGACTATTCGCACTTTCCAACTCCCAACAGCGTATGGCAAACCTTCACCTAGATGACAGCGTACTTATTCTTATGGATGAGCCCGAGCTGTATCTCCATCCAATCTATCAAAAAAACGTTATTAGTTATTTAACCGAACTGCTGCCGCAGATTTTTAGCGAAATAAACATTCAGGTTATCCTGACATCACATTCCCCATTTATCATTTCTGACCTACCAAAAAGAAATGTTTGTTTCTTTACCGGCAATAAAAGCTTCGTAACCAGCGAACTAATGGAGCATAAGCAGACATTTGCATCAAATATTCATACGCTGCTATCGGACTCCTTCTTCCTTGACAACGGATTTATAGGAACTTTTGCCAAGAAGAAGCTGGACGCAGTAATTAAAGATCTGAATACCACAAAAGATATTTCAACTGAACGAAAGGTAGAGATCAGAAAAATCATCATTTCGATTGGAGAACCGATCCTAAAACGAAAACTCTTGGAAATGTTTAATGACAAATTCAATCAGGACTTAGAAAACCGGGTTACAAACATTGAGAAAAGATTGGGAATATGATAAGGGTTTTCGTAACAAAAAATAATGCGGTTAAAGACCATTATAACAGAGTATGCAATGACAGTCGAGTTAGAACCCGTGGACTGATATCTATTATTAACAAAAAAATAAATGATGCCTCCCCACTTGAGATTTCAAAGATTATGTTCTATACCTCATTATTGCTGGACCTGGACCCATTAGCTCCAGAAAATCTGATAACAGGGAGGCCTGCATATCTTCAGAAGAGAATTGATCATTATGAAACAAACTTTGCCGCACTGCTTTCCGATGATTTTAGAAAGGAACTCCTGGAAAAGGTATTCTTCTATTCATACTATAAAAAATGGGGGGCATACAAACTTGCTGAAGACTTGAGTACGAACGTATGCCCATATTGTAATAGGCAATATATATTTACACTCAGCGGAAGTGCGACCGGAAATCTACGTCCGCAGTTCGACCACTTCTTCGACAAGGCAAGATATCCTTATCTATCCATGTCCTTTTACAATCTGGTTCCGTCCTGTGCAATTTGCAATTCGGATCTAAAAGGCTCAACAAAATTCACCCTGCGAGGAAACATCCATCCATATCTGGAGGATTTTAGCGGATTAAGCTTTTCCATCCGTCCCAGCAACGTTGATTTCATTAATGGCAAAAGCAGTGCATATCGTATTAGGTACAAAAATACCGGCGGGCTATCTAAGGATCAACTAAAAAAATGTTTCTCAAACATTTCTGTATTCCAACTTTCAAAACTTTATAATAGACACAAAGACCACACCGACGAACTGATCATAAAATCCAGAATATATAACCAAGCCTATATTGATGCGCTATTCAATCAGTTTGACGGAACATTGTTCAAGGATGTAAATGACGTAAAGAGGCTGGTCTCATCCAACTATACAGAAGAGAAAGACTTTGAGAAAAGGCCTTTGTCCAAAATGACCGCTGATATTTGCAGAGAATTGGGGCTGTTTACTTAAAGGCTTTTCAAATTCAATCGAATGCAATTTACTGTCCAAGTGAAAGGTTCCTTTCTTGACTACACGAAAAAAACTAAGCTACCTAGCATGATCATACATACTTGGAATTCTGGCAATTTTCTCCTGCGATTCCGCAGAGAAACTAAGGTGGAGATATTCAAACAAGTATTCACCAGTTAAATGTCCATTCATAACGCTAATTTTAATCTAGTCGTTAATGTCGATTAACAATACTGAACATAATATTACCAAGATGTTCATTGAAACAAGTTGTTTGGGTCGAAGAATTTTTTGATGGCGTTAAAAAGTTTTTGGGAATCCTTTTTAAGAATTTTATGTTTTATTTTTAACTCATCCTGAAATTTTTCTTGGTCTTTGATTTTCAAAAACTCTGTAAATTCATCAATATTGAGTTTATATTTATTTCGCACATATGCATTAAAAAACTCTGATATCGACACATTCTCTTTTATATCATCGGCTATGTTTTGTGAAGGATCATACTGATTTCGCTTTTCTGCAGATAACACGTTTACTTTCCTGTCAACAACTGTTTGTAGAACGTCTTTTAAGTAAGCATCTATATGATTTTGAAGTTTAATATTGTTGCCGGTAAAAATATCCTTTGTATAATTTTTACTGATATTGGCGAAGCCATTGTAGGCACCCCAAAAAGAAAATGCCATCCAGCGTTCTTCAATTTCTTTGCTCATCAGAAAATTGTCCAGTTTTTCAAGGCTATCAGGATTAAAAACAAATGCTACGAAATTTTTCATAACAAGGTTTGATGCCCTATCTAAGGAATAAACATCAATCCTATTATCCAAATATTGATATAAAAGTGTCTCTTTACCCCCTTTACTATAACTATTCCCTATTTCTTCCACAATTTTTAAAATCATCTCTTTTTCCGCAGGGCCCTTATTAGATTTTGAAAATTTTAAAATGGCGTTCACAATAAAGATAAATTCATTGTCGGCCTTGGTATTTAAAAAGATCTGACCCGCATTAAGCGATACTTCATTTGAGACAAAGTTGTATAAAATTCCGTTCAAGTCGGTTTTAAGATCGTAAACACGAGTAGATAATTGTTCTAAATGTTCTTCTGTAGCATCTCTAAGTAGCAGTTTGATCCTCTTATTCAAATCTTCAGGCGAGTGCATTGGCTTTGAGGCCGTTTGAAACACACTTATAAACTGTTCAATATACTTTCTTAATTGTTGAAAAACTGGAGATGATGTTTTGCGAGAAAACACATACCCATCAACAATTTTTTTATAGTCAGAAGTGCCTAGCAATTCATCGTTTGTTATAACATAGTCAAGATAATCAGAAATTTGTTGAGGAGATTTCAATCTCGTTATCTTATTAAGTAAATACTCGATCAACAATTGCTCATCGACCTCATTGGTAGATTCTATGTTATTGTACTCACTTTCAGCAGTATCAATTGCTTGGAAAAGTTTCTCTATATACAGATGGATTTTTTTTGTTGCCTCATTCTCGTGTTTAGCTGCTGGTTGCTCGTCAAGACGGCTTTTTAGCTCAGCAAAAGCATTAGTTATTTCCTGCAATCGGATTTTCAAACTAGCTTCTCTTTTCCTATCATTAGCTATTTGCCCAATCACTAATCCATAAATAAAACCTTTGAAATGATTATACCTTTTATCTAATGCGACTTTTAATGGTATCTCATCATCCGCCTTAATCAAGGCTGCATCTATTAAGGGAAATGCTTTACAGTCAGATTCATTTATAATTTCGAACAAAGAGTCATATTTGTCCGTGGTCTTTGTCGGAAGTGATATATTAGATTTTAGAATGGCGACCCGAATATCCTTAGCTGAAAAAAACAGGATACGTAAATGCTCCTTGTTAAAATAAATGGCAGAAATTATTTTGAAGGTGATCATAGTGAAGCCGATATCTTATTGAGAAACAAGATACCCAAGGAGGTTGTGGGCACCGAATATACGCTAACCTACACTGATGACACTAGAAACCAGCACATGTTATCCTTTATTATAACCGAAGATGGTGTTACGAACAAGTTTCATTAATTATACTGTAACCTGAAATCTCTATCTTTAAAGGTTTCTTTATCCTTGATCAGGATGTGTATTTCGATAGTTTCAACTTAGACTTAGAAATCATCCCATTCTGGTTTAGCATCGGTAATCACCTTATTCTTATGCTTTTCTTCTACAGATTGAATAAATTTCACAATCGATGAAACGTTATTAAAAATAAGAATGCTCTCCTCATAATTGAGTACAGGGTTATCATGAGCTAGACTTTTATTATTCCGTATATCATTAAAAGATTGGATGACCTGTATGGAATATCTCAAAATCTTTTCGGACATATCTGATTCAAGCATTTTATTCGCGATGAGATACTTGACATACTTGCCAAATATAGCATTTAAGGATTCTTCCTTTTCGTATACTATACCATGACTGTTGCAAAGTTCTCGTACGAATTTAAACAGGAAAGTATGTAACCGATCCAATGCAGCTTCTGGCTCATTTTTCTCAATGCTTTCCTTTATTATCCTCGCAAGCATTTTGAAATCTTTATCATCATTGGAGGCCTTAATCGCATCAAGCGATTCAACAACATTATTCCCTTTTAACCTCTCCGTAATCTTGTAGAAATCATTGGCGAGTGCTTCATTTACTGGCCTGCCTTTTTCTCCGCAAATACTAAGTTTCAATTTATATGCCTCAGCTAACAAAATCCCGACAATATAATTGCTTTCTAGTCTCATAAAAGTACGAAGTCTATTAGCTTTAGAGGTACCTCCCTCGTAATATTGTTCCTTTGTTATGTCTAAGCCAGTTACATCGAAAATGAAGGCTTGAAAAGTTCTATCGGAAAAATCGAGAACATACCCTCCCCCCATTTCCAAAAAAGTTTCAATTATCCTCCTATCTCCAAATGATATATCTGCCATTGCTAAAACATGTTTATCGAACCTTTAAAGGAATATCAATGATCGGTTGTAACTGTTCAAGCTGTGTAGCATACCTCCTCACAACTTGGTCATACAAATCCTTGACTTTAGGAGCTTCTACGGTAATCACGAGTGCATATTGTAATTCTTGATTTCTCGTGTCATTGTGGCCCTCTATTCGGGCATTATAATGAATATCAAAAACAGGCTCATTTAAGGTATTTCCTCTATATTTGTTTTTGGCATGAATACAGTTTTCCCATTTCCAAGCATCACGCCTAAGCTCATCTTCCGTTTGAAATGCCTTTTTGACCTTTCCAAAAAAGCTTTTTGACTTTGCATGTAATGGCTCATTTTCTCCGTCTTTCACTTTGCGCTTAACGTCTTTGTTAGGACGGAATGTCACTTCAAGTCCACTCCGTGTATAATTATTTGGGTGATGGGGATCGACTGTAGTTGCATAACATAAGGTCGCTTTAATTGTAACCATCCCATCTAATGATCCAGGTGGAAGTGGAATAGGGGCCCTGACAAATTTCGATGCGGAAATTGTTCCTTGAAAGACGACACGCATTACATGATCATCACAAACTGCAATCTCATCAAGTGATCTGGAAACTCTGCCCCACCCAACTTCAAATTTTGGCAAATCAGCCTGTTCTGCACTGTGCACTAACAGTGTTCTAATCGCAAGGGCACTTAGTGCATTGCCAAAATGTGCCCTAACACCAGCTCCTAATCTTAACACAGAAGGAGATGAAAAGCTCGTTCCTCCCGTAGGTACAAGAGTTAAACCAGTCTTATGGTCAAGTGTTAGGAATGGGCGTTGTACCGATCCTCCAAAGTCAACAAGATCAGGCTTAATCAACCCAGGGCTTCTTCCCGGCCCCACAGAACTATATGGTGCTCTCTGCCAATTATTATCCGGAACGTCACATGCACCAATCCCTATGGCATTTACACAATCTGACGGCACCTGAATTCTGTCTGCACCAATTATGGAATCTCCCTCTCCATCATTTCCCACAGCTACAGTCACTAAGGTCTCGCCGTCAGACAGATATTCATCAAGAACCGCCGTCCAAGCGTGGATTTCATCGTCATCAATAGGTAAACATGGCCCCAGACTTAAATTTATAAAATCATAGTTATTTGTGTTTATAATATCACTTATCCTATCCAAGACCTCAAATAATTCGTACGGGTTTTGTCCTGGCATGTCATCCAATACACGGTAATGGTCAACATGGGAATATGGCCGTACTATTGGAGCGGTAGGGTCAAGGTGCCCAAACAAAAAAGCAGACGTTACACCTACTCCGTGAGCCAAGAGCTCGTCTGAAGCAGGTAGCATCCCTGAAAATTCAAAGGGCGTTGCCCACTGACATAAAGGGTGATCATTAGGGATTCCTCCGTCAAATATTGCAGCCTTAATTGTTGGATCTAATGGAGCTTCGTTAGGCAACTTGACATTAGTCTTAACATTTTGTGTCAATCTTATCGTTGGCCTTAACAACCTTAGTTCGGGCATTTTCCTTAAAGCCCTAACTAAACTAAATTTAGCAATATCTTCCGCCAATTCGCTTGGAGCTTCTACTTCCAGAAAACATAGTCCACCTGCATAAAACCTTCGTTCAAAGGACGGAGTTATATTTAATCTATTCAAATACTTCCTAAAGCTTCCGAGGTAAAGACTCTCAGATATAGATTCATTCATGTGTAGAACAACTTCAAATACAGTTTTTGACGAATCTAGGTCAAAATGCTTAACCTTACTTTTAGGTTCAGGAAACGATATTTCTTCGATTTCAACAATCTGATTTGCTCCGGTCTGATATTCTGACCATTTTGGAAATTCCTTTGCCCATTTTTTAAATGCTTCTCTTTTTCCGTATACAAACAATTCAGTTGTAACTGCGGGCAATGGATCTCGCCCCTTGCTTTTTTTCTCGGGTGTGATTTGCCTCGACTTGCTTCCAACTGAATCCAAGCCTACGGCTCTCAGCAATTCTGAGGGATAATATGTCTTTGCAATGAACTCTGGATTTAAAGTTATTGTAGCAACTGCATAATCATCTGGACATGCATCGTCTGGAAGGTTCTCAAGTTTTTGGACAACATCATTCAACATCGGCTCAAGCCTACTTCTAGCTTCAGAGAATGTATAAGGAGCTGCCTTTTCCACAGGGCCGCTCAATACACGAACTTGCTCTGTCAAACGTTCACCCTTACCTAATAAAAAATTAATCTTTGCCATATTAAATGTTAGATTTATTTAACTGCCTTTTTGCGTGTTTACGGATTGTTTCGCGTGCAACTCCAGTCAATTCTTGTGCTCTACGTTGTGTTACTACACCGCTGTCGTAAAGTGCGCAAGCAATTTGGGTCCTCTGTTCCTTAGAAAGTCCTTCTCCGGATACTATCATATTTTCAAGCTTGTCAGCCAAAGAAGAACCATCAATGGCTGCAGCTTTTCTCGTCAGATTGATTTGTCTTTCTATCTCGCTGAAAGATTTTCCAAGCAAAACGAATGACAAGATTTTCCCCCATGTATTAGCATCTTCCATCTCATCCCTTAACAGGCTTGTAACTTGTTTCTCTATCTGATCTGCTGTAGGGTTGTCGAAGTTTACAACAAGTTCAAATCTTCTCCAGATGGCAGGGTCCAGAAGGTCTGGGTGATTGGTCGCCGCCATTAGAATTCCACTGGCTGGCCAATCATCAATTTCTTGCAATAAAACAGTGACAAGTCTTTTTAACTCACCTATCTCGGAACTATCGTCGCGTCTTTTGGCAATTGAATCTAACTCATCAAGTAAAAGGATGCAATCTGTTTTTTTTGCATAATCTAAAACAAACCTAATATTATTACCAGTTCTTCCTAAAAAGCTACTCATAACAGCGGCCAAATCAAGGACTAATAAAGGCTTATCAAGCTGAGAAGCTACCCATTTTGCTGCCATCGTTTTCCCAACTCCCGGAGGGCCGGTAAACAAAACCGATTTTGTAGGATGTAATCCATGCTTCATCAATGCTTTACTATTCCTACGCTCGGATAGCAGCTGGGACAAATCATTCTTTATGTTTTCAGAGACAATTAATTTGTTGTCTAAAACACTCGATTCTACTTTTAATAACTGCAGCCTAGAATCCAAGTCAACGGGCAAGGGTGTTTCAGAATGTTTCCGAAGAGGGGTTGTTCTTGTTGGCGATTCCTGTAAAAGTGACACTAAAGATTCTGTTAATTCAGGATAGTCCTGTTTGAATTTCTTTGAGGCCCTATGAATAACCAATTGAACATCCTGCTGCCTTCCAGTAAGAGCCGTTCTTGCAAGCTGTATGAAATCTGAGAAAAGTTCATTAGTGATTTTGTTCATGATGTATTTTGTGGAAGATTTATTACAATGTTATTATTTATTTAGTCCTTACAATACAAAAATAGCATTATAAATAGTTATAATGCAAATAAAAATGGAAGAATTTTTTATATTTTTTATTTAAAGTCTTCCAAATAGAATGTAATACAGTTTGATTCAGCATGTTATCTTTAATTTCGAATGGGAGATTTTAAACTGTTATCCGAAGGAGATCATTTGAGATAAGCTTTAATATCATTTGACTTAAGGTGTGCATAAAAGTTAACAGCCTATATTTCCATTTGGCTGATTTATTGCGGAATTTCCATTCGCTAAAAAAGCTTCAACTAGCTCTTTTTTCGTCCCCTGTCCCTTCCCATTTTCCCAACGACCAACGGTAGCAGGGTCTAGGTTCATCAACTTTGCAAATCGCTTTTGAGTGAGCCCATTTAAATATCTATAAGCTTTGATCTTGCCGGCAAACGTAGATGCATCAAGTTCAAACGGGCAATATCCCAAGAACCCGAAGATAGGTGGATAGTATTGGATTTGAGGTTCACTTCTGTTGTTCTCCCAGTAGGTAATACAGTCCTCGCTAACATTAAATATGGCTGCTACATCCTTTTGAAACAGCCTTAACTCCATCCTTCTCTTTCTTATATGTTCTCCAAGAGTCGTTGGATTTAAAGGCATCGATACTGGCAAAGGTTTACTGATTTTTTGTTCAAAACGCAAACAGGGCAACGCATGAATGTCCATGCGGATATTACAACCACCCCGAGAAGGAATGTATATGCGGAACAGCGTTAGTCCAACGCTATCTTAGCAAGATTTCAGGTCCTTATTAAATAGAATTGATCTGCATGTAGAAGTGACTCTTTTAGAATTTAATGAACTTGCCTCAACCAGAAAGAGTGAAAGCAGTAAACATATTCGAGAGCGCGTAATACAGGCTCGATTAATGCAAGCACAGCGCTTTCAAAACAACCCACATTTACATTGTAATGCGCAAATGAGTTCGAAAGCAGTTCGAGATATTTGTGAGATTTCGGATACAGGAAAACAACTACTTAAAACTGCTATGGAAAGATTAAATCTTTCTGCGAGAGCTTATGACCGCATCCTTAAAGTAGCACGTACCATAGCCTATATGGAAAGCTCTGAAGTAATAGAAAATCAACATCTCGCAGAAGCTATCCAATTCAGAAGTCTAGACCGCGAAAGTTGGGCAGGATAAAAATATTAGAACTGATCTATAAAATGTCTAATAATCCACGGATGAATCAGTATAGTAATTAATAAACCAGCTAATGCGCCAAATAAATGGGCATCGTGATTAATACGATCATTCGAATTTTTGGAAGCCCAAATACAATAACCAATATACAAGACTGCAAAAAGATAAGCAGGCATAGGTATAATCATAAATATGCCCAGCATAGCTTTAGGCTCGAACAAAATAAAACCAAACAAAACTGCAGATATTGCCCCAGATGCTCCTAAACTGAAATAACTTGGATTATTTTTTTGTTGTATAATCGTAGGAATATCACTCAAAACTAGGCTAACAATATAAAGAATAGCAAAATAAAAATGTCCTACGCTTCCATTTGCGGCAACAAAATAACTTTCTAATGCAAAACCGAAGAAATAGAAAGTAATCATATTGAACAATAAATGTCCCCAATCAGCATGAACGAGACCGCTTGAGAATATTGTATAAGCTCTACTCTTATCACGTTGAATGCTATATGGATGGAGCATCATTCTTCCTAAAATTTCAGGATTGGAAAAGGCATAAATGCTAGAAGCTACAGTAATGGCAAATATAAAACTCGCAACTGGAGTGTGTAGTATATAGTCTTGAATCATAAAAATTAAAATCGGTCTTCAATCAGAAATACATAGAGGTCTTTAGGACCATGAGCACCTAATACTAACATTTTTTCAATGTCAGCAGTGCGACTAGGTCCAGTAATTGTGGTGATCATAGAAGGTAAATCATTACCATATTTTTCCTTAATTGCCTTCATCGCATGACGAATATCCATTACTAATTGTGAGGCTTTAGCAAAAACAATATGTACAGGTGGATAAATGCTTAATCGACGACCGCCTGCGTTCGCGTTCGAAATCATAATACTGCCATTGCGTGCAATTAGCGATTCACAGGTGGTTATACCTACTTCAGCCTTGTCGAAATCATTATCCGTACGCAGAAAAGGGAATCCGTACGTTTTTAACAGCTCTTGTACTTCGGGTTCCCACGCAAATATTTTACTCACGCCTAATTCTTCCACTAATGCGATTAGATTCTCTATCACAGCTATTTCTCCATCACAATAGATAAATTTTCCGGATACATTTGTAAATTCTCTTGCAAACGTTACATCCAAACCATCTTCCTCATCTTTATACAATGGAGAATCTTCAAAATCCGGATGCGGATTATCACGCTTTTGAAGTAAAGCCTGTCTAATGCTTTTAAGCATCTTCTCTTTAGCTGTAGTATTACGGATATTCATTTCAAAAATAAAATAGGTGTACCTGGCGGCACACCTTATTGCTTACTTTTTTTCTTCATTCACTTGTGATGAACTCACCTCTGGCTGAGCAGTTTGCTCAGGCAAAGGAGGTAATGGTAATTCGGTTTGTGGAACACCTCCACCATCTGCACCACCATTCACGAATTCATCGTAAGTTGTTCTATTTGTAAATGGACGCTTACCTAAGATTTCTTCTAAATCAGTTTGGAATAAAATTTCTTTTTCCAACAATTTCTCCGCAATCTTAATCAATCCATCTTGTTTTTCTAACAACAATTCTTTTGTACGATCATATACCGCTGATATCAAATTCCTAACTTCTTCATCAATCAGCTGTGCTGTCTGATCAGAATAAGGTTTTTGGAATTGTGATTCACCCGAACTATCGTTGAATGAAACGTTACCGACCTTATCGTTCATACCATATACGGCAGTCATGGCATAAGCCAATTTAGTGATGCGTTCCAAGTCATTTTGTGCACCTGTACTGATTCGACCAAACGTAATATCTTCAGCGACACGACCTCCCATTGTCATACACATACTGTCTATTAACTGCTCAGTAGTGTATAAAAATTGTTCTTTTGGAAGATATTGAGCATATCCCAACGCAGCAACGCCACGTGGAACGATAGAAACCTTTACCAATGGATCTGCATGCTCTAAAAACCATCCCGCAATAGCGTGACCAGCCTCATGGTAAGCCACAATTTTTTTCTCCTCTGGAGAAATGATTTTATTTTTCTTCTCAAGTCCACCAATAACGCGGTCAATCGCATCTTGGAAATCCTGCATATCCACAGAAGGTTTCCCTTTACGTGCTGCAATCAAAGCGGCCTCATTACAAACATTGGCAATTTCCGCTCCCGCAAAACCTGGAGTTTGAGCGGACAATTTTTTAGCATCTACTTCTTCGGCTAACTTAATAGGTTTTAAGTGCACATTGAAGATATGCTCTCGCCCAATTAAATCTGGCTTATCAATGGAAATTTGTCTATCAAAACGTCCGGGACGTAGTAATGCTTGATCCAAAACATCCAAACGGTTTGTAGCAGCAAGAATGATAACTCCTAAGTTCGTTCCGAAGCCATCCATTTCTACCAATAATTGGTTTAATGTATTTTCACGCTCGTCATTTCCACCCATAATGGAGTTTTTACCACGAGCACGACCAATAGCATCAATCTCATCAATAAAGATAATACACGGCGCCTTTTCTTTTGCTTGCTTGAATAAGTCACGAACACGTGAAGCTCCTACCCCAACAAACATTTCTACGAAATCAGAACCTGACAACGAAAAGAAAGGAACTTGCGCTTCCCCTGCCACGGCTTTAGCTAACAATGTTTTACCTGTTCCCGGAGGACCTACAAGTAATGCTCCTTTCGGAATCTTACCCCCTAAATCAGTATATTTTTTTGGATTTTTCAGGAAATCCACGATTTCCATCACCTCAGTTTTGGCTTCTTCAAGACCAGCAACATCGTTGAAAGTAATATTTATCTGCGATTCTTTATCAAATAATTGGGCTTTCGATTTACCGATGTTGAAGATTTGACCACCGCCAGCACCACCGCTACCCATTCTTCGCATTAAGAACATCCAAATAGCGATAATAATAACTAAAGGAAGAATAAATGAAATTATGCTGCCCCATGGATTCGAACGCTCTTCAAAACCTTGTGCAAAGATTTTAGGTGTTCCTTCTGGTAGGTTCTCTTGCGAATCCTTTAATTTTTGAGTTAAAATTGAGGATGAAGCTTCAGAAAATACAAATTGTGGTCCTTGAGAGACACCAATTCCAATTTTATTATCAGTTGGAGCAACATCCTTATATTTTGGATCATTTTTAAGCTTATCTGGCTTAATGTAAACCTCAGCCTCCACGAAATCACCCGTACCTTTTTTATAAACAACTAATTTTTCGACATCGCCTGTCAGCAACATCTCTTTTTCAAATTTTTCATAGGTAATTTCCTTTGTTGCATTACTACTATATAAGAAGTTTAATGCAAAGAAACCCGCTATCACAGCAATGTAAATCCAAATCATATTGAATTTGGGCGGGGTTGGAGTTACCTTTTTACTCGGAATTTTTTTCATTATATATTTAACGTATCTAATCTAAGAATTATACTAAGCACTTTTAAAATTTTCAACTTTGGCATCGCCCCAAAGGTCTTCTAAGCGATAACGGTCACGTGCTTCGGTTTTGAAAATATGAACTACCACATCAACAAAATCTAACAAAATCCACTCACCATTTCCTTGACCTTCTTTGTGCCACACATCGTGACCAAAAGCTTTATAAACTTCATCTTCTACACTTTTAGCAATAGCGTTGACTTGCACATTGCTATCAGCGTTACAAACCACGAAATAATCAGAAAGGGTTGAATTTACCTCGCGCATATCCATCTTCACTATTTCACTAGCTTTTTTTTCCTGCATGCCGAACACCACAACATCTGCCAATTTGTTAGACAATTCTGAATTTTTCTTTTTACTCATTAAGAAATATTATAGTTTTACTGCGTAATTTTAATCTTTATCCTTTGCAAAATAACACATTTTTTGAAGATTCTAACCCAACTAACATAATTGTTTTTGAAGAATTGCCTTCTACAAATGATTATCTCAAAGAACTATTGTCAAAAGTCAAGCCACTTCAACCGTACACTGTCATAATGACAAAAAATCAGACAGCTGGAAAAGGGCAAAGAGGAAACCAATGGAAAAGCGCACCAAACCAAAATTTGACAGCGAGCTTTTTGATTTCCCCCGAAAAGTTAGAAATTTCTAATCAATTTCTATTAACTACAATAGCAAGCTTAGCGGTTTATGACACTTTAAAGACCTTAGAGATTCCAAACATCTCGATAAAGTGGCCAAACGATATTCTTATCGGGAATAAAAAGGTGGCTGGCATATTAATCGAAAACAAAATCTCTGGGAAATATATAACAAACAGTATTGTTGGAATAGGAATAAATGTTCTCCAACAAGAATTTGCGGAAGAAATCTCTCACAAAACAACTTCTCTTGCTTTAGAAAGTTACAATCTACATATCGAAATCATAGATTTAGTAAAAAAAATTCAACAGCAAATAAAGCACTATACCTTACTTTCATCGGAAAACAGTCATTTATTAATAGAAGAGTATAACAATAAATTATTCAGAAAAAATGAGATGCACTCCTACGATTTTGAAGGAAATATTGTGGAAGGTAAAATAATCAAAGTAGAAGGCGATGGTTTACTCCAGATTAAAATCGACAATATCCTGCACAAAGTCGATTTAAAAGGTATATCTTATATATTATAACAAATAATTTACTTGTTATTTATTTTTTTTAAAGTGTAAATTCGCATTAAACTTTTAGACCGTAGAATAGTCTTAAAAGCAGAATTGAAAATTGAACATTTTATAATATGAAAAAATTAGGTTTATTATTAGTAGCCGTAGTAATGACAATGTCTGCTGCTTTCGCACAGATTCAGTCTCCTGTTAAATGGCAAGTAGCTTCAAAAAAAATTAATAGTAAAGAAGCGGTTGTATTGATCAAAGCAGTTATCCAAAATGGCTGGCACATCTACGGTCAGAATTTTGGAGACGGAGGTCCACAACCAACAACTTTTACGTTCAAAAATTCTAAAGATTTTGCATTAAACGGAAAGCCAGTTGAGAGCGTAAAAGCAAAAACAAAATACGAGGAAGTATTTAAAATGAATGTTCCTTATTTCACAAATGAGGTTATTTTCCAACAAAAAGTTAAGCTAAATGGCAAACAAGCAACAGTAAGTGGTACTGTAGAATATATGGCTTGTGATAAAAACCAATGTTTGCCACCAGATGAATATAATTTCACTGTAGCAATAAAGTAAAATTTATATACCAACATATTTAAAAGGCAGTTTTTAACTGCCTTTTTTTTATTTTTACCGCTTATCAAAGTCTATTTATAATAATGAAAACCTACTTGTTTTCTTTTTTCCTCATTGTACTTTTTAGTTTCTCAAATAAAACTATTGCGCAAGACACATTAATCAATTTTGATGATGTGGAATTTACAGATGGTAATACGGAGTTAGTCGACACAACTGATATCGTTTTCTCGGATGGTGAGCCCGTGGATAGCGCAGAGCAAGTCAGCACGCAATTAGATTCGGTGCAGACGAATTCTCCTGCATCGGACGATGCCAAGACTGAAGATTCTTCCCTTTGGAGTATATTTATTACTGGTGTATTGGGCGGTTTTGCAGCATTCTTTATGCCTTGCATTTTCCCAATGGTACCTTTGACAGTAAGTTTCTTTACAAAAAAAGCAGGTTCTCGCTCTAAAGCTATATCTCAGGCTTTTATGTACGGCTTGTTTATTATTGTGATTTATGTGGCTCTGGGCATGTTGATTACCATTGCTTTTGGTCCGGAAGCCTTAAACGAACTGTCCACTAATGGTATTTTCAATTTCTTCTTCTTCTTATTGCTCGTGGTATTTGCGACCTCGTTCTTAGGAGCTTTTGAAATTACTTTGCCAAGTTCTTTTGTCAATAAAATCGATGCCAATTCCGACAAGGGAGGACTAGTTGGATTGTTCTTTATGTCGGCTAGCTTAGCTGTAGTTTCTTTCTCCTGTACTGGTCCTATTATTGGAACTTTGTTGGTGGAAGCGGCTACGCGTGGAGAACGTTTGGGACCCGCTATCGGAATGCTCGGCTTCTCTAGTGCACTAGCTATTCCTTTTGTGCTTTTTGCAATGTTCCCATCCATGTTGAAATCATTACCTAAATCTGGCGGATGGTTAAATAGCGTAAAAGTGGTTTTAGGATTTTTGGAATTGGCCTTAGCCTTGAAATTCTTGTCGAATGTAGACTTGGCCTACAACTGGAATTTCTTGGATAGAGAAGTGTATTTAGCTTTATGGATTGTGATTTTCGGGTTGCTGGGATTATATTTAATCGGCAAAATTAAATTCTCACACGACAGTACATTAGATTATTTGTCTGTGCCGCGTACGATTATCGCCATTTTGGTCTTCACGTTTGTGGTCTATATGATTCCGGGAATGTGGGGCGCACCATTGAAAGCCATTTCAGCTTTCTTGCCTCCTGTAGGAACGCAGGACTTTGATCTTACTTCAGGTATTACATCCTCAAACACTACAGCACATGCTGATGCTTCTTTGCGCAAGCATTACACCTATTTCCATAGCAAAGCAACGATAAAAGGCATGGATCCTTATTACGATTACGAAGAAGCTTTAGCCGCTGCTAAAGAACAAAACAAACCTCTTTTGGTCGATTTTACAGGCTGGAACTGCGTAAACTGCCGCAAGATGGAGGCTGAAGTGTGGAGCTCGCCTAAAATCAAAAACTTAATCAATACGGAGTTTATTTTGGTGGAATTGTATGTAGATGATAAAGTCTTGACGCTGCCAGAAAGTGAACATTATATTTCCCCAAAAACAGGAAAGAACGTCAATACAGTCAGCAAACGCAATGCAGACTTGCAAATCACCAGATTCGAGAGCAATTCACAACCGTTGTATGCTTTACTAGATACTCAAGGAGAATTATTAGTTCCAACAAGTGGCGCTGTATATGATATCAACAAATATGAAGCTTTTCTACAATCTGCACTAGATCAATTTAAAGTAAAAGAATCAAGCAAATAAAAATATTTAAACAATAAATTTTAGGCCGATATTGATATATTTGTATATATGGGTGAAATTAAAAATATAGCAGTTTTGACATCTGGTGGAGATTCCCCAGGAATGAATGCCGGTATTCGTGCCGTAGTTCGTGCAGGTATATATCATGGTCTAAACATGTTTGGCGTTAAAAGAGGATATGATGGTCTTGTAAATGGAGACATCATTCCAATGGATGCTAAATCAGTAGCAAATATTATCCAACGAGGTGGTACAATATTGAAAACGGCACGTAGTGACGAATTCAGAACATACGAAGGCCGTCAAAAAGCTTACGAAAATATAAAAAAATTAGGCATTGACGCATTAGTAGTGATTGGTGGTGATGGTACATTTACAGGAGCATCTAAATTCATTGAAGAATTTGATATTCCAATCATAGGTCTACCTGGTACCATCGACAACGATTTAGCTGGGACTGATTTTACGATCGGCTATGATACAGCAATCAACACTGTAGTTGACGCTGTCGACAAAATTCGCGATACGGCAGAATCTCATGACAGACTGTTTGTAATTGAAGTAATGGGTCGCGACTCAGGACTTATTGCTTTACGTTCCGGTATCAGTACGGGAGCTGAAGCTGTGCTTATCCCTGAATTGGAAGTGGATTACAATGCTATCATGAAACGTTTGGATAGCACACGTAAAAATAAATCCTCACGTATTATTATCGTTGCCGAAGGAGATGATGAAGGCGGATTAGTTGTTGCAGATAAAATCAAAGAAAATTTCCCTCACTATGATGTTCGTGTATCCATCTTAGGACATATTCAGCGCGGAGGTAAACCTTCTTGTATGGATCGCGTATTGGCAAGTCGTCTAGGCGTTGCTGCTGTAGAGGGACTGATTGCAGGCCGTCGTGGTGAAATGGTTGGTTTGATACATGGAGAAGTAAATTTCACTCCTTTTAGTAAAGCAATCAAACATATTGATAAAGTCAACACCAACTTAACACGAATAGTTGAAATACTATCCTTATAAATTTAAAAATCCCTCTAAAAAAATTTAGAGGGATTTTTGTTTGTATATAATTACTAATTCTATAGCTTATGATGATATTAATTCAAAAATAGTGATTTCGGGTAGAATGCCAACTCTTCCTGGATAACCTAAGAAACCATATCCAACATTTACGTACAATTGCTTTTGACCTTCAGTATATAATCCTGCCCATTCTTTATAAATATATTGAGCTGGACTCCATTGAAAATTTTCACCTCTAACACCGAATTGCATACCGTGCGTATGACCAGCAAACATAGCATCCACATCCGTATTCAATACTTCTGCTCTCCAATGTGAAGGATCGTGGGAGAGCAATAGTTTAACAGATTTATCTTCTGTCCCTATCAATGCTTTTTTCAAATCACCTTTCTTTGGAAAACGGCCTGTACCCCAATTTTGCACTCCAACTATAGATATTTCTTCATTACCTACTTTTATAGTTCTATTTTCATCCATTAGAAGATCATACCCCATCACCTTATGTGTAGTTATGACATCCTGTAAATTTTTGCGCTTAGCTTGACTATCTTCTTTACCATAATAGTAATCCCCATAATCGTGGTTACCCAGTACTGAAAATACTCCTAAGTCGGCATGAAGTTTGGAAAAAATATCTTGATAATCACGCATTTCACTTGCAACATTATTTACCAAATCTCCAGTAAAGAATATCATATCAGGTTTTTCACCCAACAACATTTCAACTCCTCCCAATACTGCCTTTCTATTATAGAAAGATCCAGAGTGAATATCTGATATCTGTGCTATTTTAAGGCCATGAAAAGCTTTTGGCAAATTAGGTAAGATTAACTTTTGTCTTCGAATTTGATAATCATAAGGCGATGACAAGACACCCCAAGCCAATGGAAATATAGGCAATGAAGCTATCACTATTCCGGATTTAAGAAGAAATTCTGATCGCGATATAGCATCTTCGTTTTTTTCAGGTAAAGGCTTTTCTAATTCTTCAATATTCTCCTCAACCGATTTCTCTTTCTTAATATTTACTAATCTAGAAATCCATACCCCACCTCTACGCAAATCATCTAATAATAATATAATTACATAAATAAATTTACTAACAGCAGTCATAAAGAAGGCTACAAGTATTATAGATCGATATGCTAAAGGTATACTGAACTTAAAGGAAATAAACAGGCCTATATACAGCGCAATAGAATACCCCCACCATATACAAGTAAACCATTTTTGTTTTACAAAATCAATTTTAGTAGATCGTAGAGCAAAAAAAATATAGAAATCTAAAATAAATAATAGAATAGCATTGAATATTAGCATCACAGAATATTAATTAGAAAGAACCAATCTCTTAAGTGATTGGATCCATCTCGGATCATCATTTAAACTTTCCACCATCACGACTTTTTCTCCACCTAACTCTTTAAATTCATTGGCATATTCAACCTGTATTTCATCCAGCGTCTCGATACAATCCGAAACAAAGGCAGGGCTAAACACTAACAATTTCTTAACGCCTTTGTTTGCTAAATCATGCAAGGCATCAGATGTGTAGGGCTGAATCCAAGGAGTTTTACCCAAACGAGACTGAAAACAAACTGTATATTTATCTTCTGAGATACCAATTTTAGCTGCTATAGCTCTAGATGTGGCATAACATTGGGATAAATAACAGAATGGATTTGTGGCTTTTTTGCAGGCATCGCAACCCGTATCCGGACATTTTAATCCTCCTGTAGGATCAACTTTTCCCAACTGACGAACTGGAAGTCCATGATAACTAAACAATATGTGATCAAATGAATCCACATCATGTCGCATACCATGTTCAGCATACGTTTCGATCATCATATCATCCTCACAAAAACTACTAACAAAAGACACTTTAGGAATATATTGCCAAGTACGCATAATCTCCATCACTTTGTCAATTACCGAGCCCGATGTAGCAGAGGCATACTGTGGGAATAATGGAATTACTTTAATGCTTTCCAAAAACATCCCTTCCATTTTTTTCAATACGGATGAAATAGAAGGATTTTGGTATCGCATAGCTAGCTCCACGTGATATTCCTCTCCTAATTGCTCTTGAAGCATTTTTTGTTGGAGTTTTGAATAATACATCAAAGGGGAGCCGTTTACCTCATCCCAGATTGTAGCATAAGTTTCGGCAGATTTAGCGGCTCGCTTAGGTACAATGACAGCCTTTACCAACAGATTTCTTCCCAATACAGGAATATCGATGACACGACCATCCATCAAAAACTCTGTTAAATACTTTCTAACCTCTGGAGCAGAAGGGGCATCAGGTGTTCCCAATTGCACCAATAAAACACCTTTTTTTCTTTGATTATTCATTGGCACAAAAATAAACAAAATTTATATCAGCCATTAGTAGGCTATCGAAAATGATAATAACATGACTAGTATTAGAATTGCTCAAGTGCTTTCTTCACTTCTTTCATCAACCACATAGGAGTAGACGTAGCTCCGCAGATACCTATAGTCTCTCCTTCATTAAAATTTGAAGAATCTAACTCGTCTGATCCCGAGATAAAATAAGAATTTGGATTGGCAGCTTTACATACATCATAAAGCACTTTACCATTAGAGGATTTCTTACCCGACACAAAAACTATTTTGTCATAACCTCGAGCAAAATCATTCAAATCTTCATATCGGTTAGACACTTGACGACAAATTGTATCATTTGCCTTAACATCATATCCACGCTTTAGCAATTCATCCTTTATAGCATAGAATTTATCAACACTTTTAGTTGTTTGACTATATAAGGTAAATGAACTTGGGAGTTCAATTTGATTTAATTCAGCTATATCTTGAAATACAATAGCTTCATTATTGGTTTGACCCTGCAATCCTATAACTTCTGCATGACCATGCTTTCCGAAAATCAAGATTTTTTCATCCTCATCATACGAAGTTTTTATCCTATTCTGCAATTTCAGTACTACAGGACAAGAAGCATCGATTAACGTGATATTATTTTCAAGTGCGATTTTATAAGTTTCAGGCGCCTCACCGTGAGCACGGATAAGCACTTTTTCATTCTGCAAAGATGGCAAAACATCATGATTAATGATTCTTAAACCTTTTGCCTTTAAGCGAGCAACTTCTTCATCATTGTGGACAATATCGCCCAAGCAATATAAATAGCCATCCTGCTCCAGAATTTCTTCAGCCATATCAATAGCATAGACAACCCCAAAGCAAAAGCCTGAATCCTTATCAATTGTAACTTGCAGATTTTTTGACATATCACAAAGTTAGTAATAAGATTTGGGACGTGAAATATTTACAAATAAGCGTAGTGAATATTCATTATAATATTTCTTTATAATTTTTCCTTTTTCTGTACCTTTGCAACAAATTTATTGATAATACGTTATGGCAACTAACAGAACTTTCACGATGATCAAACCAGACGCAGTAGCTAATGGTCACATCGGTGCTATTTTAAACGACATTATTGCAGGCGGTTTCAAAATCGTAGCAATGAAATATATTCAGTTATCTACTGAAACTGCTGGCAACTTCTACGCAGTACACAAAGAAAGACCTTTCTATGGTGAATTGGTGAGCTTCATGACTTCAGGTCCTATCGTTGCTGCTATCTTAGAAAAAGACAATGCTGTTGAAGACTTCCGTACATTGATCGGTGCGACTAACCCTGCTGATGCTGCTGAAGGTACTATACGTAACAAATACGCAAAATCTATTGATGCTAACGCTATCCACGGATCAGATTCTAACGAAAATGCAGAAATCGAAGGTAACTTCTTCTTCTCTCAATTCGAAAGATTTTAATATAAAATAATTAGAATAAAAAGCACGATGCAAATCGTGCTTTTTATTTTGTATCCAATGTTCTCAAATACGTTATTAATTTAGGCAAATCAGTGTCCTTTAATAAGATTTTCTAATTTTAATCTAACAAATAAATAGTTGTTGAAGCCTTCAAATCATATAAAGACCTCTTTAATATGGTCTTCTCCAAGTCGATTCCATTAATCCAATAATTCGGAATATTCTCAGCATATTGTTCCCAAATTTTCCTTTCACCATCAGGATAAATCGCCAATAAAACTACATTTATATTAAGAAGCTTAGAAAAGTCTTCATCCTTCTTAAGTATAGCCATTGCACTTTCACAATACGGACAACCCGGTTCATAGAAAAAAAGAATTATAAACTTACTTTTGAGATCATATAAATTATTGACCTTACCATCAGCATAATATTTAAAATCTGTTGCTAAATCACCCACTCTATTCTTTTTGGCCAAACCTTGGCTAAAAAATCTTTAATTACTAGATTTTGTTTCTCTTTGGGCACATGAGCAAAGAGATTAATAAAATCTACAAAATGCTGTTCTCCATAATCTGCAGAAGTAGCTCGGCCTTTATCCTCAAAATCAAACTTATCCCAAAAAGATTGAATCCGTAGTTCTTGTGCTTCTGGGCTATGTATAGTTGTTTGAATATTGTTAGAAGTATCCACAGTCGATGAAGTCCCTTTCTCACTCTGAGAATTACAAGCAATAAACAAGAAAATTATAATAAGAAAGTATATAAAACGTATATCGTATATTATGTGAAAAACAACCATCCCTTTTTTGTTTTAGCAGGTCTAGATGAAAGTTCTAAATCAAATTGTAAATTTAACGCTTTTTTATGCTGAATAGATTGATAAATGAAGTGCCAATCGGGAAGTCCTCCAAAATTTCTATCGTCGATAAATAAGTCCGCTTTTAATTTGCGAGGAGCTAAAGATCTATATTCTTCTGGAAAATTGGCATTATGAGCATAAAAATATAAGCCATTTTTGAACAAAATTTAATAGCATCTTCTAGCAAATGACCTTCTATAACTGTCCAAAGAATGAGCGTATTATTTCTCCATAAACATGTAAACATATACCTACATTTACTTAATAAAAAAAATTATTATACTGTAACAAAACTATTCATATAGTATTTTTGTGACATATTTTAACATTATTAATGAGACATGGCATGGAAATTGCCTAATACCTAATGATAGGGTAATTAAAAATTAAGGCGCTAAAAATTTTAAATTGCCTAATTTAATTTGTTAAATTATATTATGAGTTTTTTTTCTAAAATATTTGGTTCTAAAAAAGTGGAAGGTGATAAGGTTAGATCTTTAGGGAAACTTTCTTTTTTAGAAGTGGATATGCATAACCATTTATTACCAGGGATTGATGACGGTAGTCCATCAGTAGACGAATCATTAGATTTGATAAAAGGATTAAATGGATTTGGATTTCAAAATTTTATTTGTACACCACATATCATGGATGGTGTACATCCCAATAACAAATCAACGATTAATGAAGCCTATAAATCATTAAGTGAAGCATTGTCACAAAAAGGGAGCAAAACTAAAATTTTTGCGGCGGCAGAACATATGATAGATGATGGTATAGTTCCACTAATTGCAAAAGACAATTTATGTGTGATGCCAGGTGGATATGTCCTTATTGAAATGTCCTATTTAGCTGAATCAAAAGCTTTATTCCAAACTATTTTAGACATTCATAATTTAGGTTATAAACCTATTTTAGCTCACCCTGAACGTTATAATTACTATCATTATAATTTTGATATGTACAAACAAATTAAAGACGCAGGGTGTTTGTTGCAATTAAATCTATTATCAATAAGCAGATATTACGGTACAGAAGTAAAAGTTGCCGCATTAACTATGCTAAAATCAGGTATGTATGATTTTGTAGGAACCGATTTACATCACCAGAAACATTTAGCTGCATTGCAAGATGTAGTTGCTAAATATCCTATTCGCGATCTTCTAAGAACTTGTAATATATTAAATCCTTCTTTATTGAACCATCTTAGTAAAGATGCCTCAATAGCAGCAGGATAAAATAATAAATATTAAGAGGGAATTTTATAAGGTGGAACTACAATTCCACCTTTTTTATTTTATCTAATTTTTATTTCTGAAGATTGACTAATTATTTTTCTAAATTTGAAATACGTCATATTCAATTGAAAGGATAGAAAATTGATAGCAAAGGAAACAATAGAGAAAGTATTAGATACAGCTCGTATCGAGGAAGTTGTAGGGGATTTTGTTGACTTAAAAAAGCGGGGCACCTCGCTTATAGGGAATTGTCCATTTCATAATGAAAAAACCCCATCCTTTCACGTTTCAGTAGCTAAAGGAATTTATAAGTGCTTTGGATGTGGAGTAGGTGGAGATTCACTTAAATTTATTATGGAGCTGGAGAAGTTTACTTATCCAGAAGCCATTCGATACCTGGGAAACAAATATGGTATTGAAATAGAAGAGATCGAACGCAGCCCCGCTCAAATTGCTGCCCAAGACAAACGAGAAAGTTTATATATCTTAAATCAATGGGCTAGCAAATTCTTCAAACAAAATCTTTGGGAGACTGATTTTGGTAAATCCATTGGATTGTCCTATTTCAAAGAGCGCGGATATCGTGAAGATATCATTAAAAAGTTCGAACTCGGCTATTCACCAGACCAATGGACAACTTTAGTCGATGAAGCTAAAAAAGCTGGTTTTCATGAAAGTTTTTTAGCAGAACTTGGACTTGCAATAGAGCGCGACGATAAATCCCTATACGATAGATTTAGAGGACGTGTTATATTTCCTATTCACAATTTGACTGGACGTGTAATAGGATTTGGTGGACGTACGCTCAAAACCGAAAAATCTGTAGCCAAGTATGTAAACTCTCCCGAGTCTGAAATTTATCACAAATCGGATGTTCTTTATGGTTTAAATTTTGCCAAGAAAGCCATTATGGATGCTGACCTGTGCTATTTGGTAGAAGGTTATGCCGATGTGATCGCTATGCATCAAACTGGAGTTGAAAATGTGGTTTCTTCTTCGGGAACCTCACTTACAACGGGACAGATTAAGCTTATTTCGCGTTTCACAAAAAACGTGGTTATCTTATATGATGGAGATGCCGCAGGGATAAAAGCCTCATTGCGTGGTACGGATATGCTGCTGGAAGAAGGCTTGAATGTAAAGGTTTTACTATTTCCAGACGGCAATGACCCCGACTCTTACGCTAAACAAGTTGGCTCCTCAGTGTTCAAAGAATATATAGAAAAAAATCAAGAGGATTTCATTTTTTATAAAACGAATATACTGCTGAAGGATGCAAAAGACGACCCTATTAAGCGAGCGGAAGTTATTCGCGAAGTGGTTACCAGTATAGCTTTGATTCCCGATGAAATAAAGGTTTCGGTATTTATACGACAATGTAGTTCGCTTCTAGATATTGAAGAACGTATACTTTTATCGGAGTTAAACAAAATTCGTCTGGGCAAAGCTAAAGCTCAGGATAAGAAATTTGCTCAGAGCAAAGGATATCAAACACCTTCAGCTCCATTAGCGGGGGACTTCCCTCCTGATATGCCTCCTGCTGATTTCTTTCTCACCGAGGATGAAAAAAAAGAAGCCGGAATCCAGGGACAGACGAATCAACAATTAACATCAGAATTACTTCAAGAAAGAGAAATTGTTCGAATACTTCTCAATTACGGAAGAGAACTCGTAACCTGGGAAGGAGACGGAGATATTCCTGTAGCCCCGTATTTATTAGGAAGTTTAGATGATATTGAATTTGAGGACAACACATGTCATAAAATCATTATAGAATTTCAGAAGCAAGCTGAAAATTTTGAAGTACCAGATGCTAAATTTTTTATATCCTCTCCCGACAAAGAGGTGGCTGCTTTAGCAATTGATTGCATTGCTTCAAAATATGAAATCAGTCCCAATTGGAATGATGATAAACGAAAAATTTATGTCACACAAGAGATTGAACATTTAAAAGAATTAGTAATCCAAGCAATATATCGGATTAAAAAACGAAAATTCTCTCGTGAAATGCATAAGGTGCGTGAAGAAATGAAAAAGAATCTTTCAGCAGAAGATCTGGAAATTGAACTAAATAAATATCAAAAGCTTAAAGAAGCAGAGAAAATGCTAGGTCAATTATTAGGAAATATAGTAATAAAATAAACATTCATTACTCTTAGATATATTGATATGACTAAGCATCTAGAATCCGGAAGATTTGGTGAAAACTTAGCATTAAATTATCTTCGAAATAATGGATATGAAATTCTAAAAGTAAATTGGCGCTACAAATATTGGGAAGTAGATATTATTGCTAAAGAAGGAATTTACCTAGTACTTGTAGAGATAAAGAGTAGAAAATCCAATTTATTTGGTGAACCAGCAAATTTCGTGGATGACAAAAAACAAAAGAATCTAATTCAAGCCGCAGAAGCGTATCTTGAGGTAAATAATTACGAAGGCGAGATTCGCTTTGATATTGTATCAGTATATTTAGATTCAGACAAAATAGAATTAATTAAGGATGCTTTTTGGAGCAATTAAACAAAAAAACATGCGCATAAAATTAATATCAGGATTATCCTTAGCTATTTTAATAGCCATTGGAGGTTGTAAATCACAAAAAGGAAAATTTGAATTTGTAAAACCAGAATCAGGTCAACGCGTAGCTTTTGGAGAACAGGTAAAACTTACACTCAACATTCCATTTACATCTTTGGACTCGGTAGTTTATTCCATCGATGGAGAGCACTTTATTACGAAAACTGATACTTCAAGTGTAGTTTTTAACACGAAGGATTATGGTTTTGGAGACAGGTCATTGTCTGCCAAAATATATGCAGAAGGAAAAGAAGATATAGCTTATAGCAACGTAATAGTATTACCACCCACTGCAAAAAATTATGCTTTCGAAGTAATAAAAGAATATTCTCATGATACCAAAGCATATACACAAGGTTTACAATATGCAGATGGCGTTCTTTATGAAACGACAGGTTCACCTGACGATTTAATTAGCGAAGGTGTGGTGACAACACTGCGTAAAGTAGATTTGAACTCAGGAAAAATTCTTAAGATGGAAAAACCAGAAGGATTTTTCGGTGAAGGAATGACCATTGTAGGAAATAAAATAGCATTTCTAAGTTGGAGAGAAAAGAAAGGTTTTTTCTATTCTAAAGACTCCTTTAAGAAATTAAGTGAATTTTCATATGAAAATAGCCTTGAAGGATGGGGACTAACTTACGATGGCAATTGTTTAATTAAGTCGGATGGCACTAACCGTCTTTACTTTTTAAATGCCGAGACAGGAAAAGAAGAATCTTCTCTGGGTATTTATGATGAAAATGGACCTGTTAACTCCCTAAATGAGTTAGAATATATTGATGGTAAAGTATATGCCAATATTTATGGTGAAGATATAATTGTAATTATTGATCCGAAAACTGGTGCAGTAGAAGGTCGTATTAATCTAGTGGGATTATATTCTGAAAGAGCTCCAGTTAATAATGAACTTAATGGTATAGCCTATGATTCAGCCAATAAAAGATTATTTGTGACAGGTAAGCTTTGGCCAAAATTGTATGAAATAAAATTAGTGGAAAGATAAAAAAGGCAGCTTAAAGCTGCCTTTTTTTATGGTCTTATATTTCCGTTTTCAATAGAAAATTTCAACTTCTCGTTTAGCTCTATTTTTTGATTTGCCGCTTGTTCTTCTAGACGATCTGGGTATAAAATTCCGTAAAGATGATCTACTTCATGTTGAAATATTACAGCAGTAAACCCCTCAATGTTTTCTTCAATAACATTTCCGTTTTTGTCCCAGTATTGCAATCTAATAACATAGCTTCTTGTAACATCATCACGCCTGTCAGGTATAGAAAGACAACCTTCAGCACCCAGGCGCGTTAGTTTTGATCGCCAAATAATCTTTGGATTGATAAAAAATTCAAAAGGCTCACCTGCTTTGTCAAAACGCTGTACCCATATCAAATTTTTATTGATTCCAACTTGAGGAGCTGCAATGCCCACACCTGCATGCTCTGGCGCTTGAACTGTTGCAAGCATTCTTTTTTCCAAAAGTTCTAATAATGGGTCATCTATCTTAATATCTTGAGAAGTAGCCTTTAATATTGCTAATTCTTTCTCATCTGTATTTAGGTAAACGTGCATTTTGCTGCTTACATCGCCACTTGAAATAATGGCTTTTTCTTTTTCTGTAAAGTTCTTTGCCATAGCTTTATTGACTGGTCTTTCGTTCTTTGGTCCTTTATATGCTTTTTCTCCAGCTAAAATATGAGTTTGAAGTATATTTTCTGCTGGTGGCTTTGGACATCTGTATCCAGAGCTGTATGCACAATATGGATTGTATGCTTTGTTAAAATCAATTGTAATTTTTCCGTTGACCACTTTTGATGCATCTAATTCAATGTATCTGCCACCAGTATATGTCTCAAATTCATTTGTCTCATCAATGAAAGGTAAGAATAAATAATCTTTATACTGGGGATTTTGAAATATAGCGGCACTTTGATAAGCCGTTAATGTGTGTTTCTCGCCCAAAATTTCGAAATGAAGTAAGGCATATCGCTTATAATCATTGCTAGTTCCATCGTAAGTAGGCATTCGAAAAGGTTTTTCACCGAACAATATTTCTACATCTGCCTGAACAACAAAGTTTTCATTTGCGGTATAGTAATCTAAATAGCCAATATTTTCTTTACGTAATGGACCAAAAGTATCCTTCTCAAATTTGGATTTTATTTCGTTCCTGTATGAATCAATCTTTTGCTGATATGATTGAGCCTTGCTTCCAAATGGCAATAGAAATAGTAATAGGTATAAGATAAATCGCATAAAAACTAAAATATACGACCAAAGTTATAGATTTTTATCATCAATAATGAATTGTACCTTTGTTAAAATTTTTGAGGTTATGCGATTAATGGCATTTGATTATGGTACAAAGCGTATTGGGATAGCTGTTACGGACCCGTTACAGATAATTGCAACTGCGTTGACCACTGTGCATCCTGATGATATATTTAAATACTTGAAAGAATATTTGCAACAAGAGCAAATTGAAACTTTTGTTGTTGGTAGACCTCTGCAAATGGATGGCACAGATTCCGAATCGGCTCAGCATGTTGTAGGATTTGTACGAAAATTAAAAAAGGAATTTCCTGCAATCAATGTTGTAGAAGTGGATGAGCGTTTCACATCAAAAATGGCTTCCTCGGCTATAGCGCAATCGGGCATGAAAAAGAATAAAAAGCAAAATAAGGGATTGGTGGATACGATTTCTGCGACGATTATTTTGCAAACATATATGGATACAAAAGGATTTTAATAGAATGGCATTAAAAGATATTTCATTTTTTTCAGAAGATATTGATTTTGTTCTTAAGGATAAAGCAAAAGTTAGAACTTGGATTGGAGATACCATCAAATCTGAGGGATTCAGACGTATAGGAGAATTAACTTTTGTATTTTGTTCAGATGAATATTTATTAGACATCAACAAGCAATACTTGAATCATGATACATACACAGATATTGTAACTTTTGATTCCTCGGAACAGCAGGATGAGATCTCTGGAGATATCTTTATCTCTATAGAAAGAATTCGTGAAAATGCCGCAAAATTCGCAGTAACCGAAAGAGATGAATTACACCGCGTGATTATTCATGGCGTATTGCATTTATGCGGTTATTATGACAAGAAAAAGCAAGACAAAGAACTCATGACTTTAAAAGAAAATGAGTATTTGGAAAAGCGTACCTTCTAACCCTGATTGAGAATATACTCACGAATAGTATCAGGAGATGCTTCACCTATTGAACAAACAAAATAACCATCAGAGCAGAAAGTATGTTCTTTCCAAAAATGTTTAAATAAGAATGACCT
>PJUJ01000124.1_pt1 | contig 62879 bp, 45 predicted proteins | sample 1512321 | NCBI WGS metagenome assembly PJUJ01 (sample SAMN08177669, study PRJNA422409) | Feces metagenome, whole genome shotgun sequencing project. | isolation source: Chicken feces enriched on filter paper: beechwood xylan treatment | host: Gallus gallus | place: USA: Madison | collected 2015-01-15 | reverse complement strand
TTGATATTTTGAACTAAATATTGAAATATTATGAACTCTTTGCTCACAAGGTAGTCAAACCATGACGGATTCATTTAAAACTAAAAAAGCCGCCTCAATTATTTTGAGACGGCCTCTTTTTGCTCATTTTGTAAATTATTAAGGAATTAAATATTCTGGTTTTTTACCTATTAGCAAGTATACTCAGTTCCTGAGCAACTCTTCCAGCGATGGACTTATAAGCTTCGCCAACGTTGTCATCTGCGTCTAGGATAATAGGGAACCCATTATCTCCTGCGTCAGCTACGGATTTTACCAATGGAACTTCGCCTAAGAAAGGAATTTGGTTTTCCTCTGCTAAACGCTTTCCACCATCTTTTCCAAAGATGTAATATTTATTGTTTGGTAATTCGGCAGGAGTGAAATAAGCCATATTTTCAACAATACCCAATATTGGCACATTAATTCCTTCTATTTTGTACATACCGATTCCTTTGATAGCATCAGCTAGAGCTACATTTTGAGGTGTAGTCACAATCACAGCTCCTGAAATAGGATAAGTCTGTGCAACGGTAATATGAATGTCACCCGTGCCTGGAGGCATATCTACCACAAGATAATCTAATTCTCCCCAGTCCGCATCGTTGAATAATTGCTTGATAGCCGATGTTGCCATCGGACCTCTCCATGGAATAGGTTGATTCGGATCCGTAAAGAAACCAATAGAAAGCAATTTCAAGCCAAATTTTTCAATAGGTTCAATTTTCGTAGAACCATCAGGCAGTTGGGAAGCCATAGGTTTAGCACCTTCAAGACCAAACATAATCGGCAAAGAAGGACCATAAATATCAGCATCTAATAAACCTGTCTTGGCGCCTTTACTCGCTAAAGCTAAAGCAAGATTGCTTGCTACCGTCGATTTTCCTACTCCACCTTTACCAGATGAAACGAGAATAATATTTTTAATGCCTTTTAATTGATTTGGATCCACGCTTGTTACTCGAGAAGTCATATTGATTTCGACTTCAACGTCTTTACTAATAAATAGAGCAATAGCATTACGGCAGGCATGTTCTATATGACCCTTTAAAGGGCAGGCCGGTGTCGTTAAAACAACATCAAATTTTACTTTATTGGGAAGAATTTCAATATTTTGAATCATGTGAAGTGTCACCAAATCCTTCTTTAGATCAGGTTCTTCTACATGACTTAATGCATGTAATACTTGTTCTTGCGTAATATTCATAATATGCAATTTCAATTTGCACAAAGCTAATAATTAAGGGAAACAATCCTGTCATTTCTGTGTTTGATTATTTTGTACCGATGTTTGGGTATTTTAAACATGTGGTAATTTCTTTTTCGTCAAGATTGTCCCAGAATCCTTATTTTTGGGCTTAAATAATATCATACCTTTAAGTACCTTATGAAAAACATTTTATTAGCCTTTGCTTTTCTCCTTTCTTGGACAGGAGTTAAGGCGCAAGAGATCAGTAATACTGAAGATGCTCTTGAAAAGCCTAACTTTGTAAAATTAAATCTCTTAACATTAGTAGGAGGAAAAATTTCAGTAGAATACGAACGCGTTTTGAACAAGAGATTCGCTGTTGGTGCTGCGGTGAATTTGCGTCCAGAAAATAGTCTACCATTCAAATCATCCATTATGGATATTGTGGATGATAGTGAGATCAATTCTCTATTGGATGGAATGAAGTCATCAAGTACTGCTATAATTCCAGAGCTAAAATATTACCTTTCTAAAAAAGGTTATGGTCAAGGATTTTATCTTGCTCCTTATGTAAAATATGCAAAATTGAACTATTCTGCTCCTTACACTTATGATGTATCAGTTGATTACCAAGGACAATTAGTTTATGATAGAGAAGAAACGATTAGTTTGAAAGGAGATTTGACAACTTTTACTGCTGGTATTTCTGCTGGTATTAATTTTAAATTGAAAAATAATATCTTTTTGGATTGGAGAATTATTGGTCCTGGCTATGGAACATCAAAAGGAAGTCTATCTGGTAAAATGACTTTGAATGCGGATGAACAAGCAGGTTTGAGAGAGCAATTAGGTGAGCTAAAAGAAAGTTTGAATGATTTGCCTTTGAAATTCAAAATGGATTATACAGTTCATGGCAATGGAGCAGACATCACGTTGAATAAAAGTCCGTGGGCAAGTATCCGTAGTGGTTTATCAATTGCTTATAAATTCTAGAATACGAATATAATTTAGTTAGGAAAGGTTATACTTCTTGAAAGTATAGCCTTTTTTTGTTTTTGTTATAGAAGTATTCCATAATAAAACTCTATTTTTATTCAAGATTTTAAATGCGAAAATTCATGAGTAATTTCTTTTCGAAAAGACGTAATAAGTGGTTTTTGATTGTAGGGGTGTCCGTGTTGCTCATCATAGGAATTGGTTTTGCTGTCGCCATGTCCAAACGACAAGGTTTCTTGGATAAAGCGATGGTCAAAGTTCAGAATAAATTGAAACAGGACTATGACATTAACTTTAGCGTAGATAAATATTATTTCAAAGGATTAACGACTGTTGAGTTCAAAAATTTATTGGTTATACCTCAGGATAGAGATACCCTTGCATCCATGGAAACTTTTTCGGTTTCTGTACGTGTATTGCCCTTGTTGATTGGTGATGTGGAGATTGGTGCCATTGGCGTAGAAAATGGAGGAGTGTCTTTTGTCAAAAAAGACTCGCTAAGTAATTATGATTTTTTATTTAAGAAACGTCAGGACAATTCAGAGGCGGTGAAATCCGAATCAAAAGGTTTTGCAGATTTGGCTGAAAGATTAAGTAAGCAGTTTTTTGCAATAGTTCCAGATGATATGGATTTGAAAAATTTCAATTTATCATATTCTGACGATAAATTCACCCAGCATATTCATATTCCTCAAGCTATAATGAATTCTGGTCGATTTGAATCATCGGTATTGTTGAATGACCATGAAGCGGAATGGATACTTTCGGGTAAGGTGGACGCAGGTGCGCAGCGTATGCGTTTGGAAGTATCATCCAAAGAGCCAGATGTGGAATTACCATTTCTGCGTAGCAAATATGGTTTAGCCATCAGTTTTGATAAGTTAATATTCGATTTACAAGATATTACCAAAATCAAAAAGAATCTTTTGGAGGTGGATGGTGTCTTTGCTTATGAGAATCTAAAAGTTTATCATCGTCGCTTGTCCGATTCTACCATAATTTTGCCTCAGGCAGAGATGGAAGGAGGCATACAGTTTGCTGAAAACTATATCGCTCTGCGCGAATATTCTACTTTGCGGGTAAAGGATTTTTCTATCTCCCCACAAGCGAAACTGACTTTGAAACCTTCCAAACAGATCGATTTGGCAATACATACAGGAATGTTTCAGGCACAAGATTTTTTTGATGCCTTGCCAAAAGGGTTGTTTCAAAATGTAGAAGGTGTCAAAGTGGAAGGAAGTATCGCTTATGATTTGGATTTTTCTATTAATCTCGATAAACCTGATGATCTTACTTTCTCTTCCAAAATTGATGATGAAGATCTAAAATTGATTTCTTGGGGAGGGGCTAATATTGATTCGCTCAATTCCTCATTTGTGTATGATGCTTATGACGATACTGTGCTCGTGAAAAGATTTGTTGTCGGTCCTGAAAATCCCAATTTCAGAAAATTAGATCAAATTCCCTATGTCCTGAAAACTACCGTGCGAAATACAGAAGATCCTTTCTTTTATAAACACAATGGTTTCGAAGAGGAAGCTTTCAAATTGTCTATAGCGACCAATGTCAAAGAAAAGAAATTCAAGCGTGGAGCAAGTACTATTTCTATGCAATTGGTCAAAAATGTTTTTCTGAATAGAAAGAAAACTTTGAACCGTAAGTTCGAAGAGATATTGTTAGTCTGGCTGATGGAAGCTTCAGGACGTGTGAGCAAAGATCGTTTGTTTGAAATATATCTCAATGTCATTGAGTGGGGTAAGAATGTTTACGGGATAACTGAAGCCGCGGATTATTATTTTAAGAAAAAGCCAGAAGAATTGAATCTGGGTGAAAGTTTATTTTTGTCAAGTATCATTCCTCGACCAAAAACTGGGGTTTCTTCTTTTGAATATACAGGTCATCTTAAAGGGTGGGTGCAACGTCACTTCAATACTTATGGATCTATTATGCGTAAGCTGGGTGAATTAAATAATGTGGCTGTTCCTGAAAATTATGGATTTTATGAAGTAATTTTGCAACCCGCATTACGTCCCAAAGCGCCTATTGTTCGTGATTCTACTTTTGACGTGTTGGGGGAGCATGAGTTGATAATTAGAGAGTTGGAAGCAGAAGAAAATGTCCGCAAATCTATATTAGATAAATTAATTGGGGAAAAACATGAAAACAATTGAAATAGATGATTTGCGATTTGAGCCTTTCATCAGCTACGAGCAAATAAAGAAGCGAATACGTCTTATCGGTGTAGATATTAGCTTGAAATATGAAGATAAAAAGCCTGTATTCATCGGCGTGCTGAATGGATGTTTCATGTTTATGGCGGATTTGATGAAAGAAATCACCATTGATAGCGAAATGAGCTTTGTTAAAGTAGCATCATATTCTGGAACAGAACAAGGCCATATTTCCCAATTAATAGGTGTGGGATTAGACTTGAAAGACAGAGATATCATCATAGTGGAAGATGTCGTGGATAGTGGCAATTCTTTAAAATATACTATTAATGCTTTAGAAAGGGAAGGAGCTAGAAATATTTCAGTATGTACCTTATTATTAAAGCCTTCTTGTTTGCAACATGACTTTGATAATATAGAATATGTAGGTTTTGAAATTGAGAAAGAATTTGTAATTGGTTACGGTTTGGATTACAATGGTCTTTTCCGAAATCTAAAAGATATTTATAAAGAAGTGACTTTAGGAAATTAATCCCTAAAGTCACAATTTATTAAATGATCGTTAACCATCCCAACGGCTTGCATATATGCATAGCATATTGTACTTCCAAAGAATTTAACTCCACGTTTTTTCAAATCCTTTGCAATGAGTTTTGATTCATCAGATTCAGGAGCTACATCTTTCATGGTTTTGATGTTATTCAAAATTGGCTGTTGGTTAGGAAGAAATTGGTACAAATAATTGTAAAATGAACCAAATTCTCTCTGTATCGTAATGAAAATGTTAGCATTAGAAACAGCAGCTTCTATTTTTCCTTTATGTCTGATGATAGCGGGATCCAAGACAATTCTGTCAATATCTTCAGATGTGAACTGTGCTACTTTTTCGACATCGAAATCCGCAAACAATTTTCTGTAGCCATCCCTTCTTCGCAGAATCGTTATCCAGCTCAATCCGGCTTGCGCTGATTCTAATATTAAAAATTCGAATAAAGTCTTATCATCTTTTACCTGTTTTCCCCATTCTTCGTCGTGATATTGGGTGTATAGCGGATCTTCACCACACCAGGGGCAGCGTTGTACAGTTGTTGCCATAATTGTGTTTAAATATTTAGTACAAAATCATACCTTTGACATCGTATGTTAGGAAATGACTTTTTAAGGCAAATTATAAAAAATAAGCAACATATTTTGTTGTTTTTGTGTTTGCTATGTCCTTTCTTGTCAAAAGCGAATTCTGCAGATACTCTTTCTATAAGTCAAGAAGTTATTCTTCCTAATGATTCGGCTACTCAGGTGCAAACGGATACAGTTAGGTTTAATTATATTTTTTTAGATCAAAATCAAAAAGTGAAGATAAATCCTATTCAGGATAGTCTATTGCGGATGATCGAAATAGAATATACCGATTTGCGAGCCTGGTTCGCCAAAATGGACAAACTCAAAAAAGAGAGAAATCTATCACCGACCTACGAAAAATGGAATCGGCCGACTTGGCTTATAACTTCTCTATTATTGATATTGGTGAGTTTGGGCTTAGTTCGGATTTTCTTTTATTCTACATTTTTAAATATCATTTATGGATATTTCAATGAAAGGGTGTTAGCGCAGATTAGTAAGGAAGATAACGTATTAACTTCCTGGCCTTATATATTTTTGTATATCATTTTTAGCTTTTCACTAGGCTTATTTGTGGTTTATTATTTTAGTGCGAAGGAAGACTTTTTGTTCCTAACAGTTAAAAATTTCACTCGTTTGTCGGTTATAATTGGTGTTCTATTTGTAGCTAAATTACTACTTATTCGAATTATTTCTATAATATTTGAAGCGGAGAGAATTGCTCGGAATTATATTACAGTATTGTATGTGGTTTATTTCAACAGCATGCTTATTCTCATTCCACTTTTAATTTTGGCTATTTTTATGCCAATAAATTATTTAGATAATATTGCTCTTACACTAGTTATAGCTGCTATTTTGCTGTTTTCTTACCGTATTATCCGTACTGCATTTAGTTTATTAGGTAATCTAAAGTTTTCAATCTTTTATTTAATTCTTTATCTTTGTGCTCTAGAAATAGCACCGATTTTGATATTAGTGAAATCACTAAACAATTAAATAAGAATTTATGCAGATTGATGTTGCTAGAGCTAAGAAAGTGAAAAGCATCTTAGTTACGTTGCCAAGACCAGAAAACGACAAGTCACCTTATTTCGCGTTAGCGGAAAAGTACAACTTGAAATTGGATTTTCGTGGTTTTATACATGTGGAGGGAGTACCTGCAAAAGAGATTAGAAAGGAAAGAATAAATTTTGCTGAACACACAGCTGTTATCTTTACCAGTAAAAATGCTGTAGATCATTTCTTTAGAGTGTGTGAGGAAATGCGTTTTGAGGTTTCGGCTGAGATGAAATATTTCTGTATCTCTGAGGCTATTGCACTTTATCTACAAAAATATATTCAATACCGTAAGCGTAAGATTTTCTTTGGAAAGCAGACTGCTAAGGATTTGGAAGAGGTCTTAAAGAAACACAGTAAAGAGAAATTCTTATTCCCTTGTTCGGATGTCGCAAATGAAGAGACACAAAAATGGTTACAAGAGAATGGTTATAACTTTACACCAGCGGTATTGTTCAAAACCGTAATTACCGATATTACAGATCTGAAAGATGTGTTTTACGACGTGATTGTATTCTTTAGTCCTTCTAGTGTACAGTCTTTGTATGAAAACTTCCCAGATTTTGTTCAGAATAATACACGTATTGCCGCATTTGGTGCAACCACACAGCAAGCTTTGCTTGATAAGGGATTAATTCTTGATATTCCAGCACCAACGCCTACAGCTCCTAGCATGACTATGGCAGTAGAACAGTACATTAAGTTGGTAAACAAATAAAAAAATATTTTAATGTATTATAAAAGAGGTCAGTATGAAATAAATACTGACCTCTTTGCATTTTATACCGATTATTAATACAAGTTTCAGAAATTATTTTAATTATACTTTATTAAATGCTATAATTACCTTATTTTTATAAGCATTCCGACAGGAGTAATCCTATTGGACTAACCTATTTTGCTATAAACTTATGATTATAAATCATTTAAGATTTTTAAAATATCTTTGCGGGCTGCTACTAATTGTACTGAGTATTGGATGTAAGACATCCACAAAAAATGGAGAATTAATAGGTGTACGATTAGATAAACTTAAAACTAGTAAAACACCATATGGCATGGTTTTGGTCCCGGGAGGTACATTTATTATGGGACAGTCAGATGAAGATATTACATTTGCCCAAACTGCTCAAAACCGCCAAGTTACCATTGCGCCTTTTTATATTGATGACTCCGAGATATCGAATAGCGAATACCGACAATTTGTCTATTGGGTGCGTGATTCTATTATGGTTACCGATTATTTAGGTGATCCGTCCTATTTTTTGCAAAGTCAAACTCAAAGCAATTCAAAATATATTGATTGGGAGAAAGTAAGAAGACAATCACCTTGGCGCTCTACCGATCCGAATGTGAAAACTCGACTGGAAAGCATGTATTATCAGGGAGAGGATAAAGTGTTTGGTAAAAATGAAATGGATGTGCGATTGATCCATTATCATTATGAATGGTACGATTTAGAAAATGCTATTCGCCATAAAAATGATATGAATAAAAAGCGATCTGATTTTATTTATCGCGAAAAAATAGACATTTATCCAGATACTACAGTTTGGATGTCCGATTTTCATTATGCAGCTAATGAACCTTTAGTAAAAGGATATTTTTCTCATCCTTCATATGATGAATATCCAGTGGTGGGAGTGAGTTGGAAGCAAGCTCAAGCATTCAACGCATGGCGTACGCAATTATATAATAACCAAGCTGCAAAAAACAAAAGACCTCAGCGTTTTGATTATCAGTTGCCTACAGAAGCAGAATGGGAATATGCTGCTCGAGGCGGTCGAGTAGGCTCTCAGTTTCCATGGGGAGGACCAACAGCGCGAAATGCTCGCGGTTGTTTAATGGCTAATTTTAAACCAGGAAGAGGAAACTATATGGATGATGGATACGCTTATACAGCGCCAGTTTATTCTTATTTTCCCAATGATTATGGATTATACAATATGTCAGGTAACGTTTCAGAATGGACCCAATCTTCTTATGATGAATCAGGCTATTCTTATGTGCATGATATGAACCCAACTTATAATTATTCTGCTAAGGATGCAGATTCAGAAACAATGAAGCGTAAAGTTATACGTGGAGGCTCTTGGAAAGATGTAGGATTCTTCCTTCAAAATGGCACTAGACAGTACGAATATCAGGACACAGCTAAATCGTACATAGGATTCAGATCCGTAACTCGAGTAGCGGGATCTTCTTTAAGATAAAAAATAAACTAAAATTATAACTTAAATACTATTAACTAACCTTATAGACTTAAATAAATATGGCAAAGAAGAAAAAATTTGGTTTCGGTATTAATACATTAATCAATTGGGGTGCGACTGTTGTTATTATTGGATTAATGTTTAAAATTCTTCATTTCAAAGGTGGAGAATGGATGATCGGAATTGGATTAGCTGTTGAGGCTTTATTATTCTTTATTATGGGATTTATGGCTTCAGAGAAAGACGTGGATTGGACGCGCGTATATCCTGAACTAGATGAAGATTTTTCGGGCGAATTACCAACACGAAGTGTTGCTCCAGCAAATGCGCAACCCGTGGCAGTAGGCAATACAGCTGCTTTAGATAAACTTTTACAAGATGCTAAGATTGATGAGCATTTAATTGGAAACTTGGGAGATGGTTTACGTACATTCAGTGATAAGGTTGCTGCTATTTCCAAAGTAGCGGATACAGCTGTTGCTACTAACCAGTTTGCGGATAAGTTGAACGCAGCTTCTACAGGTGCTTCGCAGTTGAGTCATGCTTTCGAACGCGCTGCTGCTGATTTACAGACCTTCAATGAGGCTTCTGCAGATATGCAACAATTTAAAGAACAAGTTTCAGCATTTAACAAAAACTTGTCATCACTTAATGCCGTGTATGGTAATATGTTGTCTGCGATGAATATAAATAACCGCGCATAATTGTAGTGAAATCTAGGACATAAAAAGTAGGTAAATTACAAGAAATGGCAGGACACAAAGAAACTCCGAGACAACGGATGATAGGAATACTTTATTTAGTGTTACTGGGTTTAGTAGCATTGAATGTAAGTGATTCCATTTTAGATGCATTTAAAAATTTAGGAAATAGTTTAAATACTTCCACTCAAAATACGCAAACAGGGATTGATAATATGTTTCTCTCTTTTAGAGAGACCAAACTGAAAGAGAATCCTGAACGTGCACAGCCTATTTTGCAGAAGGCGGAGCAAGCTCAGGCTTTAGTTGCAAAACTTACTACACAAGTTGCAGAATATAATAAACTTCTTTCTGCTGAAGGTGGTGGAGTAGATGAAGAAACTGGTGATGTTAAATTCAGAAGTAGCACGGATATCTCAGCTCGATTGATGATCAATGAAAAAAGAGGTAAACAGCTTCGTGATTTGATTAATCAAACTGCTGCTGAACTTAAAAAATTAACAAATAATGAAGTTAGTTTTTCTTTGGCTGCTGATGATCCAGCTCCTCGTGGCGGAATCAAAAAATCTTGGGAAGAGTCTAATTTTGGCGATGGAATTCCATTGACAGCGGCAATCACTGCTTTAGAAAAAATCAACGCGGATGCTAAAAATGCTGAATCGGCGGTAGTAAAACATATTTTCGGTAAAATGGATCAAGCGGTGGTTAACTTGGATAAGTTTGCTGCGGTAGCTGTAGCTCCCACCTCTTATTTGATTGCGGGTCAACCTTATACCGCTAAAGTATTCTTAACAGCTTATGATTCTAAATCAAATCCAAAGATTACTGTCAATGGCAGCGCTATTCCAGTTTCTGATGGTCAGGGAACTTACTCTTATACACCTGGTGTGGGTACGCATACGTGGAAAGGTTCTATCTCAGTACAGCAAACAGACGGAACTGTGAAAGTGTATGAAACGGAGCCAATGACATTTCAGGTTTCACAACCATCAGCAGTGGTATCTCCGGACGCTATGAATGTAATGTATATTGGGGTGGACAATCCTTTATCCATTTCAGCCCCTGGAGTGCCAGCTGAATCTTTAAAACTATCGGGTTCTGGTGTAAGCTTGACATCAAGAGGTGGGGGTAAATATTCAGCACGCGTTACAAGTCCAGGAGAGGTAACATTAAATGTAAGCGCGACGATAGATGGCAAGACTCAAAATTTAGGAGCTTCAAAATTCCGTGTTAAACGTATTCCTAAGCCCACAGCAAAGGTTGGAGGTAAAGATGGAGGACGTATTTCGGCAGCACAGTTGAGAGGACAGTCCGTGGTGTCGGCATCTTTAGAGAATTTTGATTTTGATGCCAAATTCCAAGTGACTAAATTTAATATGTATATAAGCAAGCCTAGGGTAGACCCTATTGGTCCATATGCGGCTTCAGGAAATAGTTTTAGTGGTCAGATGAAAACTGCTTTATCAGGTATAACAGCTGGTTCGGTGGTCATGATTTACGATATTGTGGGTGTAGGTCCGGATGGTGTAGCACAAAATCTAAACGCTATAACATTTCAAGTAACAAACTAATAGAATTTATATTCTATGAATAAGAAAATATTAACTCTAATCATTGGTCTAGGAATCACTCATGTGGTAAGTGCGCAGGTGGAAAATCTATCCAATAGTTCAAAGCCAGTGTATGAGAAAGAACCACCAGTAGACGGGTATGTCGTGAAATCAGATGTGGAAAATAGAAAGGTTATTCCATATGCGCCTATTCGTCAGACTGATGTAGCTTTCAGTAAGCGAGTATGGCGTGAGATTGACTTGCGCGATAAGATGAATCAAGCCTTTGCTTCTCCTAAAGCGCGATTGATGGATATCATTGTGGATGCTATTCAGAAAGGTGAACTGACGGCGTATGACCCTACACCAACAAAGAATGATCCTAATGGCGATAGTTTCAAGAATGTTTTGCCAATTGATCAGGTAATGGCTCGCTTAGGCGGAGATAGCGTCTTGGTCGAACAATATAATGAAAACAACGAGGTCATCGGTTCGCATTATGAAAAAAGAGATTGGAGCGGAGAGAGTGTTATCAAATTTAGAATCAAAGAAGATTGGATTTTTGATAAGCAGCGGGCAGTTTTTGAGCCAAGAATCATTGGAATCGCGCCGCTAATCACTCCTCAAATACCTGGTGCTGATGTTTTTGGAGAGGTATCCACTGTAACGCCTCCTGCAAGCAACGTGGATCCTTTCGATCCATTCGCTGTACAAGAGGAAACACAGCCTACAACTCCCGCACAACCTGCAGTGACTGCTTCTCCCGTATTTTCTAATTTGGGACCACAGGTTGATGCAACACCGGCATTTTGGATTTATTTTCCAGAAGCACGCCATGTGTTTGTGAATAAAGAAGTCGTCAATCGAAATAGCGATGCTACAGGACTGAGCTATGATGACGTGTTTATTAAGCGACTTTTTTCAAGTTATATTATTAAACAATCCAATTCTGAAGATCTACGTATCAAAGATTATATCAAAGATGATTTAGATAGATTATTAGAATCAGAACGTATTAAAAAAGCACTCATGGATTATGAGCAGGACCTATGGTCTTATTAATTAGTGATTTATATCACTAGAAAATAAAGAATATTTCTACAAATTTGGTCACTGTATTTTGTGTCTATTGCGTATAGTTATAAAATATGGAAAGAGTTAAAAATGTAGGAATATTTTTTTTTATGTTTGTATTTACTTAGTAAAAAACTAAAAGCTTGTGAAACTAAAACCTGTTGATAGCATTTCGGGAATTTCTCCAAAAGATTTTGTTAGAGATTATCTTAACAAAAGTCAGCCAGTTATCTTGAAAGATTTTATTAGTAAGGATAGTGCTTGCTGGACAAAATGGAGCTACGACTATTTCAAGGAAATAGCGGGAGATGTGATGATTGATGTCTACGGTAAGGAAGAAGAAGGACAAAGTTATGCTGCAAGTCCTCCAGTGGGTAAAATGAGCTTTGGTCAATACTTAGATAAAATCAGCTCTGAACCTACAGAATTACGCTTGTTCTTGTTTAATTTGTTGAAAATTCGTCCTGAACTTAAAAAGGATGTTATTTACAATGATGTCACTGGTGGCAAAGTATTGCAAGGACTTCCTTATATGTTTTTTGGAGGTGAAGGATCTGCAACGCGTAATCACTTTGACATTGATATGTCACACGTTTTCATATCCCAATTTCAAGGTTACAAACGTATTTGGTTATTCCCGAATGATCAATCTGATTTGATGTACAAATTACCTTACAACTTCCACAGTATAGCTAATCTCAAAACAAGTAGTGTAGAGGAATATCCTGCATTGAAATATTTGGATGGTTTTGAAGCGGTAATTGGTCCCGGTGAGACGTGTTATATGCCAGCAGGATGGTGGCATTATATCCAATACGAAACAGAAGGATATTCTATTTCGGTGCGCGCATTAGCCAATTCTTTAGGAGAAAAATTGAAAGGCGCTCGAAATCTATTTGTAACGCGTCATTTTGATGATACCATGCGTAAAATTTTTAAAGATAAATGGTTCAATTATAAAATTGAAACCGCAAAAAAACGTGCTGGTAAAGCAATGAAAAGATATAAATAACATAAAAGGGTCGAATTTAAATTCGACCCTTTTATGTTTACTCTGAGACCTCATCCTCTTGTTTTATAGCATTCCTATAAAACAAAGTGTACGGATCCGAATCATAAATATGTGCTTCAGGATTATGTTTAAAAGGAACCTCTGGATTAAATATTTCCTCTAATGTCGCTCGTAGGAAGTTTACGAATTCATCCTTTTGTGCAGCTAAGAAATCACCTTCCATCAAAGCTCCTCGGCTGCCATAGAAAAGAGTTCCTTCTTCGCGCATTTTTCGCGCTACATATAAATTTGGTTCTAAGTTTTGAATACCCGTTTTTTGTTCAAATACATAGGCGTAAAATAGCGTTTGAACTAAAGCTTTATTCTCTGTATTAGCGGCAAAAACCTTTTCTATAGAGCTGAATTTAACAGCGTCAGCACCAGTTTTGTAGTCTACAATGCGTTTTTTGACTTCTCCTAAGTCGGTTACAACTTCGTCTACACGGTCAATTATCCCGTAGATTTGAACGGTTTCTTCTTTACCATTAACCAAAATTGGAAAATCTAGGACATAATCTTCATCGTTCTCCAGCTCGATAATGCGGAAAGACTGGTAGTTTTCTGCGTCGTATTCCAAATACATTTTGACATACTCGGATGCAATCTTGTGCATAATACGTTGCAAGCTGTTTAATTCTTTAAGTTCTTTCGTCTCTATCCCGTACTGTCTTCCGATTTCAAGAATAATAAGCGCATCTACTTCTTCCACTTTCTCCCGCAGCACCTTGGTGGAAGTAAACTCTTCCAACCCTTTATAGGGCTTTAAAATGGTTTCCATCACATTGTGAATGACAGTACCCAAAACGTTCATTTCAAATTCCTGAGAGATACGTGGAGGTTCTTTTATTTCAGCCACATGTTTAAAGAAGAATTGCAAAGGCGATAGCAGATAAGTAGTCAAAGCTGTTGCCGAAATTTTGGCTTTACCATCAAGGTATTTAGCGCGCATATAATCCCAAACTTCGCCATTTTTAGGAATAATGAGTTCTTCTTCTTTGGGTGGGAAAAGAATAGGTTGTTGCTGTTGTTGTTTGATGAAATTGAAATTGCTTTCAAATTCCAATTGACGGACAAAGCGGCTTTCTTCGCCTGTGCTACTTTCGTCCACAATGCTGTTATAAAACACATGTATTCCTGTACTGTATTGGAGATGACGGTAGAATAAGTACGCTGAAAGTCCATCTTGGTTCTCTAGAATTGGTAAACCATACGCTCTACGCAACGTGTTTGGAAGAAAAGTCGCAGCGCTAGATGTTTTCGGTAAAATACCTTCATTAGCACCTAAAATGTATATGTTGTCAAAATTCAAACATCGACTTTCCAACAATCCCATGATTTGCAATCCATCCAATGGATCACCTTCAATTGCGGAGTTGATCGGTGCAATGGCTTTTCGTATGAGGCCAATTTGGAAAATAATACTCAATTGTGGTATTTTTTCAAATCCTAAATGTAATTGATTGAGCACTTTCTTGGTTTCAATCAACAAGTTGGCATCAATTTGTTTGATTTGTGTGTCTTGCGCCAAAGAAATCAGCAATTCATCTAAAAGATGAATTAATGTTGGGATAACTTCTTTGGAAGAATTTAACGGTCTGAAAAAGTGTGGCAGAACGGAAGTTTGGACGCAAATATCTTCAAGATTAATCTCAAAAAGCTGTTTATCCCCGATAAACTTTTGAAGTGTTGATTTTTCTTTAAAGGAGATTTTTGTCAGCGGATTATTCAGAAATGTTTCTACATCTTGATAGGTTATTTTAGTTTTCTTAAGATGTGAAATTTGTTCATGAACACGCATCCACAAATCCAAAATTCCAAATATAGGCGACTGTGTCAAAGGAAAACCAGTCGTAATGTTGACTTTGATATTGGGAAGACTTTGCAGTAAAGGAACCAATAAGGATTCATCAGCCAATAAAATAGCCGAAGATTTTCCTTCTTTCTCATTCTCTACTAAGACGTCATGTAGCAATTTTGTTTGACTAACTTTTCCCGTAGAGGCATACAAATGAATGTTATCTTTACGTGAACCAATAATATTTGGCACTTCGCCTAAGGCATTTTGCAGTTCTGTTTGGAAAATATTTCTTCGAATAAATAATCCTGCTTCTTGCTGTTTGTCCTCCAAATAATAGGCGTCCGCATCAAAGTAAAATAACGCTTTTTCTTGTTCCTGCCATTGTTTGAAAAGCTTAGCTTCCGCATTATTTAGCGCATTGAATCCTATAAAAAGAATTTTCTTAAAAGGTTGTACCAAGGCTGTGCTGTCCAATTCTCCATCAGCTAACTGGCGATAAATTGTTGGATAGTTAGTTTGTTTTTGGTCTACAAGTTTTTGTTTGAAAGCACGATACAAAACGGGAAGTCTTTTCCAAAGCTTCAAGAATCGTTCTTGAATACCTGTATGCCCTGCGATACTGAAAGATTGCCAAAATTGACGAATAAAATCCTGTTGTTCTTTGGTCAAATGCTGAAACTCAATATCTATTTTGCTCGTATCGTACAGTTCCATGTAAATATCGTCGATATTGACCAAGTCATAATCCAACTGCCCAAAATCGCTCAATATAATTTCTGCAATCGGATAAAATTCTTCAAGTGTTTCTTGTTCGTGTCCTTCTTTGGCTAATAACTCGTTGTGAAGTTCATACAGATAGAAGAATTGTGTCAATTGGCTTACTTGCTCCGCATCTGATGCCAAACTAAAAAATTCTTGTATGGTATAAAATTGTGGCGACCAAATGGCATGTCCGTACGTATCCGCAAGATGTTTCTTGAGATAGGTGATAGGACGTTTATTGTTGAAAACAATCGCAATCTCGGACAGATCTGTTCCGAATCGTTGTTTTATATCTTGTGCTACTAATGCTAAAAATGATGTGTTCATGTCGACTCTCTTAATCTATTTCACCTCTACTAATTCATTCACCTTGGCATAGAATAAAAAGCCTCGTATATTCTGATATCCTAGATTTTGTAGAGCTTTCATATACTGATCTACTTGAGTTTTGTGTTCAATGTAATTGTCTCCGGTGAATTTAAAATCCAAAATGATGGTCTCATCCTCTTTGGTAAATACTTTATCAGGACGGAGTGTTCGTCCATCCGCGGTTATGATAGCTGATTCATTCCAGATCTTATAATCTCCAGAAAGCCATTGATTAATCTGTGGATGATGCCATATTTGGTAGATTTCCTTTTCTAAGAGATCTTTGTTTTCAACGGCTAAAATTCCTTCGTCAATATAGCGTGCAATGATTTTATGGATATCGGATTCTTTGAATGCTTCCGCCATAACCTCGTGTGCCAAAATTCCATATTGCGATGCTTTTTCGAGCATCAAAATAGTATTTATTGTTCGGGTGCTGTTTTTCTCTAATGCTTTTTCCATTGCGACCGAAATAGGATAACGTTCTAATGCAATATGGCATGGAGTGTCGGAATCATTGCTATCTTCTTTTGGTATAATATGGTCTATTTGGACTTTTTCTTCTTCCAAAGGAAAAGGTGCATTAGGATGATCCAACACTTGGTAGATGACATCCGAAATCAAATCATTGCAAATTTTTAATTCTCCAGACTTCTTGTCTGTTGCAAAAGCAGGTGCTGTGATGTAGATATGCTCTTTGGCACGAGTAGTAGCGACATACAGGGTATTCAGCGCATCCATATAATTAAACAATTTTTCCTCGAAATACTGCTGATAGAATATAGATTTTCCGACCGAAGAAGTGTACTTAATTGGAATTCTGCCCAACTGTCCAAAAGGAGTGTTTTCGGTATTAATCCAAAAATCACCATTTGTCATTCCATCTAATGTCCATGAACAGAAAGGAATCATGACGACATCATAAGCTAAACCTTTGGACTTGTGAATCGTGGTGACTTCAATAGCATTTACTTTTCCACTGGATGGCAATACAGCTTTGTTGCCATCTTCTTCCCAAAATTCTAAAAATTGATTGATTCCCCGTTCTCCACTTGCGGTGAAATTGCCCACAATATCTTTGAAAGTTAAAATGTAAGGCAAATGCACATTGTTATCCGAAGTAAAGCCATAGATTTCTATGAGTTTTTCAACCAAATGAACCAAAGGTAATTTTTGCCATACATCCCAGTCGATAATTAATCTATCTGGAAGAAGACTTTGGAGTTTTTCAATGTTATTTTCTTTGAAATGCAACCACGCTTCTGGCTCAAACGATTTTTGCTTAGTTATAATCTGATAAAGATAGGCCATGCGAGCATGGTGAATTACATGTTTGTCACTAGTATAAACAAAGGCTTTTAGAGATTCTACCAAAAGATTTATAGCATCATTTGAAACTAGCGAAAGTGCATCTCCCGAAATCACATCAAAATGTAATCCCGTAGCATTTTTATATTCCATCAGCTTTTGAATGATTTCTACAGCTTGTCTGTTGCTACGCACTAAAATACCGATTTGTTTAGCTTCATACCTTCCCGTAGAAATCCATTCACCAATTTTTTCGCAAAGTTTGCGTGTAGACTCCTCTTGTGCTTGATTTGCACGCCATCGGCTATCTTCTACTTTTATATATTCTATTTCGATAGATCCCTGTTTATCCGGGTTATTTAATTTTTTTTCTGGAATTTCTTGTGCAGAGTTTTCATAAGCTCGGACAAGCATACTGTCATTTTGCGCATTTTTCCACCAGCGCAATCCTTCTTCCGAAAGTTCATTTTTTGCGGTGTCATTTAGCACATTTTGCATGTGTGCCGGAATTGCTTGATACAGGTAATTGTTAAAGCGAATGATATTTGGTAGACTTCTGAAATTCGTTTCTAGAATACCGTTATCAATAAAATGGTTTTTACCTTCTGTATCTAAGTGAAAATTTTGTGCAACTTGTTCTTCGACCTGTTGCAAAAGAATGCGCCAATCACCATTGCGCCAACGGTAAATACTTTGTTTTACATCTCCAACAATCAAATGTTCGTGCTGCACCCCTTCGGTATTACTCAGAGCATTAAGTAAGAGTGGGCTGTAATTTTTCCATTGAATACGTGAAGTATCTTGAAATTCGTCAAATAAGAAATAATTATAGCGATTGCCAATCTTTTCCCAGATAAAGGTTGGGTCATTGTGCGCATCTAAGCCTAATTTATTCAGTAATATCTGCGAATCCGAAATCAATTGAGCACTATTTTCCTTACGCCAAGTGCTAAGCAAATCTGACATTTCTTTCAGCAAGCGAAGATAATAAAGGTTGCTTTGTACGGATTGATAAGCAATATAGGTCGGCAATAGTTGTTCTAAGGTCACAAACTGGCTCAATACCGGTCTGAAACCTTCAATTAAATAGTAACGGAGATTTTTGTCTTTATCGGTATAAGCTTCTTCATTATCGATGAGTTTGGTATATTTTCCGAGTAACTCTATAAGGCCAGATAAAGATAATTTCTGAACTTGTGGCGTAATTTTGTTGGCAGAAACTAAAGGATTTCTAGATTTCCCTTTCATTTCATTGACATCCACCTGCAAGGCTTTGAATGTCTCCTGAAAAGATTGAATCGCAAGACTTAAGCTTTCAAGATACGATTGCGTCTTCTCGAAAATATCTTTATTGAGTAGATTGAATATCTGATTTGTATCTGCCGAAGCCAAGGCTCCATCAAACTCCTGGAAATTTTCTGTGAAAATCAATCCAGCTAACTGACTCAATTGATTGCGGTAATTCCAATTCTCGTTGTTGTTGATTTTCTTCTCTGCGTAGGCAATAATCCAATCCAGTAATTCTGGTTTTTCGTCCAACAATTGATTGAGCATCATGGTCAAATCCGTTTTGACCTTGTTTGTATTCATTTCAATCTTATAGGCTGCATCCAGATTAAGTTCATACGTAAACGAACGAATGACTTTTTGCGAAAAACCATCAATGGTGCTAATCGTAAAATGACTATAATCATGCAGGATCTTACGATACACACGATGGGCTTTCTCTTGTATAAGTGCAGCAGACCAATTCGGATTTTGATTTATAAGTAGTTTTCTAAAACTTTCAATGTTATCGGATGCATTTCCAGTCGCCAGTCCTTGCAATACAGAAAGAATACGCTCTTTCATTTCGGCTGTGGCCTTATTAGTAAAGGTTACAGCAAGAATTTCTCTGTAACTATTTTCATTATTCAAGAGTAAGGTGATATAATGTAAGGTCAGGCTAAAAGTTTTACCTGAACCTGCGGAAGCTTTAAGAATTTTCAGCGGAGCAACATGCGTCATTTTCGAAATACGATTTGGAAGAATGAAAATACGTTAAAAAAGCTGTTATATCAAGCGGATTGTAGAGTGAGCTCATTTAAAGCTTTTTAGTTTGAAAAAAACTTTTTATCTTTGCGTCCCCTCTTACACGAAGTACGGGGGATATGTTGAATACATAAATAATAACAAAACATGGCAACTAAAATCAGATTGCAAAGACATGGTAAAAAAGGACGTCCTTTTTACCACCTAGTAGTAGCAGATTCACGTGCTCCACGTGATGGTAAATTCATCGACCGTATCGGTTCTTACAATCCAAACACAAATCCAGCGACTATCGTTTTGGATTTTGACAAAGCTTTGGACTGGGTGAACAAAGGTGCGCAACCTACAGACACAGCTCGTGCTATCCTTTCTTACAAAGGTGTATTATACAAAAAACACTTGCAAGGTGGTTTGAAAAAAGGTGCTTTTGATGAAGCTGCTTTAGAAGAAAAATTTGCTGCTTGGACTGCTGCTAACGAAGCAAAAATTGCAGGTAAAAAAGACGGTTTAGCTAACACGAAAGAAGAAGCTAAAAAAGCTGCTTTGGCTGCTGAAGCTGCTAAAAAAGCTGCTAAAGCTGCTGCTATCGCTGCTAAAAATGCTCCTGTTGCTGAAGAAGCACCAGCTGAAGAAGCGGAAGCTACTGAAAACACTGAAGAAGCTGAAGGTTAATTCTTTCATACAGTATTCAAGAAAAGCCGATTCGATTTTGAATCGGCTTTTTTTATGTAAATGAAGGTGCTGTAGTTTTTATTTTTTAATTTTGCCTTTTTAATTTCAAATATGACAATAGAGGAAAGTTTTTACATCGGATATGTATCTAAGACACGTGGTCTAAAGGGAGAAGTGCAATTGTTTTTTGAGTTTGAGGATTACAATGAATTGGATTTGGATGTGATTTTTCTTGAAGTCAACAAGAAATTAGTACCTTATTTTGTAGATACAATCAAATTACAAAAGAACAGTACGGCGTATGCGACTTTTGAAGATGTAGATCATATCGACAAAGCGCAAGCGTTGGTGCGTCGTAAGGTGTATCTTCCTAATGATAAGATGCCAGAACGTGATCCTGATGATTTTAGATGGACTGATTTGGTCGGTTTCCTAGTTATTGACGAAGAGCATGGTGAATTAGGTGAAATCATTGAGGTACGTGAAATGCCACAGCAGTTTATCGCTACTGTAGATATGGACGGTAAAGACTTGATGTTTCCACTTTCGGAAGATTTAATCTTAGGTATTGATGCTGAGGAGGAAATAATTGAGGTGGACTTGCCAGAAGGATTAGTGGATTTGTATAAAGAGTAAAAATATTCATAAGAAATACGAAAGCGAATTGAGATTTTTCAATTCGCTTTTTTTGTTGTTTCTCCTTCAGTTTTCTTATTCTAGATTAATTTTTTTCTCCATTTATTTAAATATGTTTGTTTAGTTGTGGAAAAGTAATTTTCTGTAATGTAATTTAATTTTATAATATTTAAATAGAAGCACTTAAAGTACAGCATTATGAAGCCTGAATATGAAAATCTAAAAGTGATTAAAAATGAAGATTCCAAACGTTTTGAACTAACGGTCGATGGTTATACCGCGTTCATTGATTACAAGGAGAGAAATGGAGTAATCACCTTAATTCATACAGAAAGTCCTGAGGAGTTAGCTGGTCGAGGAGTGGCTACAGCATTGATTGAAAAAACCTTAGCTTATCTTGAAAATAATAAGATAACATTAGTTCCGCTTTGTCCATTGGTGGTAGCTTACATAAAAAGACATCCGGAATGGGTAAGAATTGTCCGCGAAGATTATAAAGCCAAATTTGTTTAATAGCTCGCCTAAATTATGGATTCAACGAAAAAACTAATTACTTATGAAGTTGCTGCCTCTATTGGTGCCGTAAATTATATAACTTCTATTACCGCAAATGGTAAAGAAATAATAGGAGATGAACCCCAATCGGTAGGAGGGCAGGATACAGGATTCAATCCTTACGAACTGTTGGCTTCTTCTTTGGGAATGTGTACAGTAGCGACCTTGAAAATGTATGCCGATAGGAAAGGATTTAATCTAGGAAGGATTGACGTAAAAGTCGAATTGGAACATAATACTACAGACAAGGTAGCTACTTTTCGTAAGTCTATTTCTTTTGAAAATAAGGATATCGCACAAAAAGATTTAAAGCGATTGATGGTTATAGCTGAGGCTTGTCCTGTCAATAAAATCCTTTCTAATGAAATATTAATAGAAACTACGTTTGAAGACTAATAAAATCTTAAGATTTACGTTGATTTTGTTGTAGATTTCGCAAATATTTTTTCTTTTATATTTTAACTTTTGAGTTAATACACCGATATTAGCGGAGCTTATAGAGAAAGGCAGAGGGAATAGACCCGCTGAAGCCTTAGCAACCTGACCATAGTCAAGGTGCTACATTCTACCCTGAGGGAAAGATAAGTTTTGGATAGACCGTACCTCCGTGTCTTTTCTCTTAGCCTGAACGAAAAGAATAAACATGAAAATCGTAGATCATATTAAAAACGCTAAAGGAAAAACGCTGTTTTCTTTCGAATTATTACCTCCTGCAAAAGGCCAAGGTATCCAGAGTATTTTTAATACCATGGATGAATTGATGGAATTCAACCCGCCGTTTATAGATGTAACTTATCACCGCGAAGATTATTTGTACAAACAACATGCGAATGGATTATTGGAGCGTGTGGCTTATCGTAAACGTCCTGGGACGGTTGCTATTTGTGCTGCGATTATGAACAAATACAAAGTAGATGCTGTGCCGCATTTGATTTGTGGAGGCTTTACGAAAGAAGAAACCGAAAACGCGTTGATAGATTTAGATTTCTTGGGAATCGATAATGTATTGGTTTTGCGCGGTGATGCACGTAAAGGTGATCCTGATTTTATACCTACTACAGGAGGTCATGCGTATGCTACGGATTTATTAGCCCAAGTAGCTGATATGAATAGCGGGAAATACTTACATGAAGATATCGAAAATAGTTCGAAAACGAATTTCTGTATAGGTGTTGCGGGTTATCCCGAAAAACATTTTGAAGCTCCGAACTTTAATACCGACTTCAAATGGCTGAAGAAAAAAGTAGAGATGGGCGCGGAATTTATTGTGACACAGATGTTTTATAACATTGAGAAATATAAGGAATTCGTAGTTAAATGCCGTGAAAATGATATTCATGTACCTATTATTCCAGGTTTGAAACCATTGACGACGAAAAAGCAATTAATTGCTTTGCCTAAAATATTTCACTTAGATATTCCAGAAGAATTAAGTGATGCGGTGGAAGCGTGTAAAACGAATGCTGACGTGCAAAAGGTAAGCAATGAATGGATGGTCAATATGTGTAAGGAATTGATTGAATTTGGCGTTCCTGTATTACATTTTTATACGATGAGTAATCCAGGTCCTACAAAACGAATAGTAGAAAAATTAGCATAACAGAAAAAGCTTCCTTGTGGAAGCTTTTTTTATGGGTGTTAAAATCTGTTAATTAACACTTTAGCTATTACAATTCCTCTAAATTTATAATAGTTTCCAACACGCCTTAAACAACTATTATGAATTACAATAAAATCAACATTCTTTTGGGATGGTTCTGCGGAATAGTAGCAACACTAGTGTATGTCCTTACAGCTGATCGGTTTAACAGTTGGTGGGATACTGGAGAATTTGTAGCTTCTGCCTATAAATTGCAAGTTGTCCATCAGCCAGGTGCTCCTTTATTTTTGATGGTTCAAAATATCTTTAGCAACTTGGCAGGAGGGGAAGTCAGTAAAATCGCGTTTTGGATGAATGTTGGATCTGCTGTCTGCAGTGGACTGACGATTACCTTTCTTTTTTGGACGATTACTGCTTTGGCTCGAAAAGCTGTAAACATATCTTTCTCTAAATCTTCCATTTCGACTAATATCCAGATCTTTGGGGCTGGTCTTGTTGGTGCTTTGGCTTATGCATTTACGGATACCTTTTGGTATTCTGCAGTGGAAAGTGAAGTTTATGCAATGTCTTCCTTATGTACTGCAACTGTATTTTGGTTGATATTGAAGTGGGAAGCGAGAGCCGACCAGGACGACGCTAACCGATATCTATTGGTCATTGCATTTGTAATGGGCTTATCTATCGGGGTGCATTTATTGAATCTATTGACGATTCCTGCATTAGCTTTGGTGGTGTATTTCAAAAAGACGGCTAAAATTTCCCTAAAAGGTGTGTTGACAACGTTAGGAATCGGCGTTGCTATCCTAGCATTTATACTTTGGGGTGTGATTCAATATAGTGTAAAATTGGCAGCCTATTTTGACTTATTCTTTGTGAATAGTTTGGGATTGGGATTTGGGTCTGGCATTTTGGTATTCATTGTTCTTTTAATTTCGCTAATAGTTTTGGGATTATATTACGCTAATCAAAAGAAAAAAGTGATACTACATCTGTCCATTTTATCCCTTTGTTTTGTCTTATTTGGTTTTAGTTCCTATACAATGCTTTTGGTCAGGGCACAAACCAATATTTCTTTAAATAATAATTCTCCAGACAATGCGTTTTCATTCTTAGGTTATTTAAGCCGAGAGCAATATGGTTCAGAACCGCTAATCAAAGGACCTACGTATAATTCAAAACCTATTGCTGTACAGGAAAACCATACGTATAGAAAAGATGAGGAAAAATATACAAGGATAGATGCGCCAGGTAAGTATGCTTATGATAATGAAATGTTTTTTCCACGTTTATGGAGTGCGGATAAAGCTCCTTTCTATTCATACTATACGGGATTAGATCAGGATGAAGCTCCAACCATGTGGGGTAATCTGAAATTCTTTTTTACGTATCAGGTAAACCATATGTATGCGCGTTATTTCCTTTGGAATTTTGTTGGCAGGCAAAATGATGAACCCAGTCATGGTAGTGCGATTCATGGAAATTGGATTGCGGGTATTTCAGCTTTAGATGACACGCGATTAGGAAAGGAATCCCTATACGAAAACTATGAGAATCCTTCACGTAATGTATATTATTTCTTGCCTTTGTTTTTAGGAATTCTTGGATTGGTGTGGCATTATAAAAAATCTAAACGTGACAGTTTTATCGTTGGTTTATTGTTTTTCTTTACGGGATTAGCAATTGTCATTTATTTAAACCAAACTCCGATGCAACCGCGTGAAAGAGATTATGCCTATGCTGGCTCTTTCTACATGTTTAGCGTTTGGATTGGACTAGGGGCAATTGCAGTTTTAGATATTTTACGACGGATATATGCGAATAAAGTAGTCGCTAGCATTTCTTTAGCGTTTGTATTTGTAGCTGGTCCGGGGATTTTGGCGTATCAAAATTGGGATGATCATGATCGCTCCGATCGTACGTGGACGCGTGATATGGCGTACAACTATTTGGAATCATGCGAGCCCAATGCTATACTTTTCACTTATGCAGATAACGATACCTTTCCTTTGTGGTATTTGCAAGAAGTAGAGGGTGTGCGGACCGATGTTCGGATAGTGAATTTGAGTTATCTTCAGTCAGATTGGTATGTTAAACAAACCATGCAGGACATCAATTTGGCTCAGGCCGCACCAATTCATATTCATCCTGATAAAATCAAGAAAGGTATACGTGATGTAATCCATTATTACGATATGGAGGTGGATGGATATGTTGATTTGGACACCCTTCTAGAGGTTATGCTTTCTGATAATCAAAGCAACCAATTGCCCTTATCTAATGGAAAATATGTAAATGTATTGCCCACTAAAAATATCCAAATGATAATAGATAAAGATTCAGTACTGCGTAATAAAGTCGTTCCAAAATCTTGGGAAAAAGACATCGCTGAGGTGATGCAATGGAGTTATAACAAACCGTATGTTACAAAATCTGAATTGAGTTTACTTTCCATCATACTACATAATAATTGGGAACGTCCGATTTATTTTGCCAATATGTTGGGGTCTGAAAATTTTATTGGTCTAGACAAATATTTAGTAAATGAAGGATTAGTCTATCGATTAATGCCCATTGAAAAAGAACAGCCTGAAAATGAAATTTCTTTGGTGAATACAGATACCTTGTATCGAAATGTAACTTCAAAATATGTTTATGGAAGTATATCAGATCTTGAACATTATGATGTGGATTATAGACGTTTTGTACAGAGTTATTTGTTTGATAAAACCGTAAATCTCACATTGGATTCTTTAGTAAAAGAAGAACGCTTGCAAGAAGCTAAGAACGTTGCATTGTTAGCGTTACAGCATATGCCAAAACGTATAGTGGATATACATCATGTGCAATCTAATGCAGTAGTTGTGGATACGTTGATTAAAGTAAAAGAAAAAGAAAAGGCTCAACTGATTGCCAGTCGTAATATTGATTATATCGAATCAAATTTAAACTATTTAGTGGGAAAGGCAGATAAACTTACAGGATTCGATCGATTAGAAATAAATACCACGGTTGACTCCTTAAATCGATATAAAGAGATTGCTAATGCTCTTGGAAACGAGAAGCTAATTACACAAGTTCAGCGTATTGAGAATAAATACTTAAGTAATTAAAAAAGGAGGTCTTTGACCTCCTTTTCTGTATGTTTATCCTTTTTTGACTTCTTTAGCCCAAGAGTCTTTCAAAGTAACTGTTCTATTGAAAACCAGATGTTCTGGTGTAGATTTAGTGTCCAAATTGAAATATCCTAAGCGAATAAATTGGTAACCTTTGCCTGGTACAGCATTTGCCAAATCCGGTTCGATATACGCTTTTGGAATAATAGTCAAGCTATTTGGATTTAAAGATGCTTTGAAATCTTCTTCCGCAGCTGGGTTTTCTATTTGGAATAGACGGTCGTACAAACGTACTTCTGCTTCTTTAGCATGTGCTGTAGAAATCCAGTGAATAGTTCCTTTTACTTTCAATCCTGAAGTATCTTCGCCAGATTTCGAATTTGGAATATAATTACAGTGGATTTCTGTTACATTTCCATTTTCGTCTTTTTTGAAATCATGACATTCTACAATATATCCATGTTTCAAACGTACTGAAAGACCTGGTCCCAAACGGAAGAATTTCTTAGGAGGCTCTTCCATGAAATCATCACGTTCAATCCACAATTCTTTTGTGAAAGGAATAATGCGTGAACCTTCGCCACCTTCTACTTCTGGATTATTTTCTCCTACAAGCTCTTCCACTTTTCCATCAGGATAGTTTGTAATTACTAATTTGATAGGATCCAATACCGACATTCTGCGCCAAGCTGTTTTGTTCAAATCCTCACGGATACAGAATTCCAACAAGCTGACATCGATCATATTTTCACGTTTTTGGATACCGATACGTTCCGCAAAATTTCGAATACTTGCAGGTGTATAGCCACGACGACGCAACCCTGAAATAGTAGGCATACGCGGGTCGTCCCAGCTTTCTACGTGACCTTCGTTTACCAATTGTAATAATTTACGCTTACTCATTACGGTATAAGTCATGTTAAGACGCGCAAATTCATATTGTTTAGAAGGGAAAATTTCTAATTGTTCGATCAGCCAATCGTACAAAGCACGGTGGGGAATAAATTCCAATGTACATATGGAATGCGTGATTTTTTCTATGGAATCCGATTGTCCGTGTGCAAAGTCATACATTGGATAGATGCACCATTTGTCTCCTGTACGGTGGTGATGGGCATGTTTGATACGATAAATAATCGGATCACGCATGTGCATGTTTGGATTAGACAAATCTATTTTAGCACGTAGCACCTTCTCACCATCTTGATACTTTCCATCACGCATCTCTTGGAAGAGCTGTAAATTTTCTTCCACCGAACGGCTGCGGTTTGGTGTAGGAACACCAGGTTCTGTAGGTGTGCCTTTTGCTGCTGCAATTTCTTCTGCTGTACTGTCATCTACATAAGCCAATCCTTTTTTGATTAGCGTGACAGCATATTCATATAATGTTTCGAAATAATCCGAAGTGTATAATTCTTCAGCCCACTGAAAGCCTAACCATTGGATATCGTTTTTGATGCTTTCTACATACTCAGTATCCTCAGTTACAGGGTTTGTGTCATCAAAACGAAGGTTTGTCTTGCCATTATATTTTTGTGCCAATCCGAAGTTAAGACAGATGGATTTGGCATGGCCAATATGAAGATAGCCGTTTGGCTCAGGAGGAAATCTCGTCAATACGCGACCATCATGTTTTCCTGTTCGAAGATCTTCTTCGATAATTTCTTCAATAAAATTTAATGATTTTTCTTCCTCTATCATGGTGCAAAGTTACTTATATATTGCTAAATATAGGAATGTTGCGTATAAAATATATAGGACTATGTCGTAATAAATCTAAATAGTTTTTAAATTAGGATATGAATAATCTACTTTGCACTCGATACTGGATTTTATTAATTTTCAGTCTGCCTATATTGCTTATTGCTAAACCTAAAAAACCAGCTATTTTAATTTACGGCAGTACGATAGAAGCCTATGTGGCAGCTTTGCAATCGGCAGCTTCTGGTGTTCCTACGCTTTGGGTAAATCCTGCCTCGTATTCTTTTGAGAAAGATAAGTTTGAGCTTAAAAGTTCAGAAGAAGGAAAGCTGATAGATGGAGGTGTGGTAAATCAATTCATAAAAGAAGAACGAAGTAAAAAAGACTCCACGAATAGTTTTATCCTGAACGGAAAAAGGCAATCTTATAATGTGCTTACAGCAGATAATTTATTTTTAACAATACTTAATGGTGAGGATGTTGTAAATATTGAACATTCGAAAAGTTGGAAGGTGACTTTGTCCAACAAAAGCAATTATGCAGTTCATGTGGTTATGGACGCCAGCATTGGTCATACATTAGCATCCAAAGCTAAAGTTGAAAATTTGCCACAAGCTCAGTTTGTGCGAGCGAATGCGCTTACAATAGCCGATGCTAGAAGTGTCGTATTGGTAGGAGAGAAGCAAGGTGAGGTAGTGATTTCGAGGTTAGGAGATTTGATAAGCCAAAAGGATAATTTTTTTGTAGCAGGTGGGAATGATTTTATAGAAAGAGATAACCTTAATTTTAGATTGGCATATGGACAGGTGATGGGGGCTATTGCAGGTTATTGTACTTTTTTTAAGACTACTACAGACAAAATAGACTTGCGTACGTTGCAAAATGAATTACTGATGTTTAGAAGCCGATTATTACCTACGGTAGATGTGAGTTATCAAGACAAGAATTTTATATCGTTGCAAAGAATGTATCTTGCCGGAATACTTCCTTTAAGCACGAGCGAGGGTAAGCCCGCATTTGATTTAGCAGATTCGGTACGAGTATCGGATATTAAACCCATAGTAAATCAATTTTATTCTCGGGCACAATTGTGGTTCGTAGACAATACTCCAGAATTTTTAACCGTTCAAGATGCTTTAAATCTAATTAAATTCACGGCTTTTAGAGCGGAAGAATTGGATGTAGAAGTGAAAAATAAATGGAATAAAGAATTAACCTTCAAGGGTGAATTTGATCCCTCAAAGGTTGTTTCCAGATATGAATTTGCTGTATTGTTTGATAAATATGCTGCGCCCTTTGTGAAAAAAGTAAGTCAGGATGGTGCTACGATCTATCGTTAGTCCGTAACATTTAGTAAACGATCGCGCAATAATAGACAAGCGCCAAAAGAGGCTAGGTTATCATTTTTTGAAGATAAAATTATCTTGGTGTCCCTGTTTACAGTTGACAGCGAGTATTTGTTTACTGCATTTTTCAATGGCAAACTAAGGTATTCTTCGGATTTGGCAACTACTCCACCAATTATAATTAATTCTGGATTGAAGATATTAATAAGTGAAGCAATACCGCGTCCAAGCTTATCACCGATATAATTGATAGCTTCAATACAAAGGTTATCATCTTTTTTGGCTGCGGAGATAATATCATTTAGTTTGATCTCCTCAATTTTTTTGAATTTTTTGGTCAAACTACTAGTAGCTCCATCATTAATTTGATCTGTCACACGTCTTATTAAAGCATAACCAGAAGCTTCTGTTTCCAAACATCCTTTTTTACCACATTTACAGATTATATCGTTATCAAAAATGGAGATATGTCCGAATTCACCAGAGAACCCAGATTTACCATAATATAATTTTCCATCAATCATTATGCCTAGACCAATACCGTTGTCGACATTGATAAATAAAGCATCCTTTTCATTGGTTAATATTCCGCTACTAAACTCTGCATAGGAAAGCGCTTTGGTGTCATTCTCCAAGAATGTGGGAATGCCAATATTTTCCTCAAACAATTTAGATAAAGGATCCTCATAAAAATTAAAATAGGAATACGAGTAACCCGTTCTGTAGTTAATGCGTCCGGTAAGGTTAATACCCACACCTAATATTTTTTCTTTTACGATATTGTGTTTCGCGATAAATTCATTGATCTCTTTACAAATATCCAAAAGAGATTGCTCATTGTTTTCCAATAAATAAGGGATGTTATCTTTTTTGGAGACAATATCTTTTTTCATATTGATCATAGAGATACTTAAGTTGTCAATACCAACTTGTACCCCTATAAAATAAGCGGAATTTGCCACCAGACCATAGGTGTTCGGTTTGCGACCTACGGCAGAAGTTGTCTTACCGTAATCTTTCACGAGCTCGTCCTCGATAAGTTCGCTTACGCACTCATTAATTTTAGGAATACTTATATTGAACTCTTTACTCAATTCTGCAATAGTAGCAGTCTCGTTTGTGGCAAAGTAGGCTAATATCTTTTTCTTAAGTCTAATATTTTTGTAGGCAACACCATTTTTATTTGCCTCGTGAATATCTTTAAAAAAGTTAGATGTCATATAACTTGTTAGGCTTAATACATTTATTTAATCAAATTAGCTAAGTAATAAAAGTTTATAAAAATATTTAATAATATGTTTTTAATAATTCATTTTTTTTAAATATAATTGAAAACTATTTGTAGCTAAAAGCTAATTTATAGTAAATCTAAATTATTTTTAGTTGAAATCCTAATTTTAGATATTAAAACATTACACTACAAAAACCTAATCTGTGAAAAACGAATCGAATAAAAAATCCATTCATCCAATATCTTGGATACCTACTACATGGTTTGCAATGGGGTTGCCTTTTGTCGCATTGTCTGGAGCTAGTTCAATCATGTACAAAAATATGGGTGTTTCTGATGCTCAGATCGCATTTTGGACTTCTTTAATCATGTTGCCGTGGACGCTAAAACCTTTTTGGGGACCATTTTTGGAATTGTACAAGACGAAGAAATTCTTTGTGTATGTCACGCAAATTTTCACTGGAATATTATTTGGATTAGTAGGAGTAACGCTACAATTGGATCATTTTTTCAGTTTCTCAATTGCGGTTTTGACTATTATAGCTTTGAGTGCTTCCACGCATGATACAGCCGCCGATGGGGTGTATTTAAATGAGTTGGATGCCAAAAATCAGGCGAAATATGTTGGATGGCAAGGTGCTTTTTATAATATTGCTAAAGTTTTTTCTGGAGGCGTATTGGTGTATTTGGCGGGCGAATTGGAACAAAGGATCGGTATTTCAAACGCTTGGATGGTTGTCATGTTTTGTTATGGAATCTTGATGGTTGGTTTGGGGTTATATAATGCAAAAGCTTTGCCGAATAGCCAAGAAGAAGCTAAAACCACTACGTTAAAAGAAGGTTTTGTGACCCTAAAAGATGTGATTATCACTTTTTTTCAAAAGAAGAATATATGGTATAGCTTATTGTTTGTCGTTTTTTATCGTTTTGCTGAAGGTCAAGCAATTAAAATTATTCCTTTGTTTTTTAAGGCGGATCGTGCTGAAGGTGGCTTGGGTTTAAGTACTTCAGAAATCGGTTTATTGTATGGAGTTTTCGGGGCAATCGCTTTCGTTTTAGGGTCTATTTTGGCTGGTAATTATGTGGCTAAGAAGGGGTTAAATAGGCGAACTTTATTGACTTTGTGTGCCTGTTTCAATATTCCATTTGCGGCATATGCATTTTTAGCTGTTTTTGTTCCTACTAATTTAGTGGTTATTGCTACGGCTGTAATCGTCGAATATTTTGGATATGGTTTTGGTTTTGTGGGGATAATTTTGTTCACCATGCAAAATATTGCTCCAGGAAAATATAAAATGGCTCACTATGCTTTTGGTAGTGGACTGATTAATTTGGGTTTTATGTTGCCTTCGATGTTGAGTGGGGTGCTAAGTGATCATATGGGGTATAAAACATTTTTTATATGGGTTCTAATTTCTACTATTCCTGCTTTTCTTGTATCATGGTTTGTGCCTTTACGCAAGCCCGATGAAGAAGAGGAAGAGATGAGTAAAAATTAAATTATATTTCTTAATAAGATATTATTATTTATTGGGATGACAATATATATTTTAAAAAAAATTAAAATATATATTGTCAATTTGAATAATTTTTTATTATTTAGCGTCAGTTACCTAAAAAAGTAAATTTCAGGTTTAGATGATTTCTAACCTCATAAATTTTCTAACAATTAGGTCTGCTACTAACGTTAAACATTTAGAACCATAATAATGCGTAAATTTTTTATTCTCTTTAGTCTTTTTGTAATAACATTAACCTCTGCTTACGCACAATTAAAAACTGATGTAATTATTGTTGGAGGAGGGGCGAGTGGCACTATGGCGGCGATTCAGTCGGCTAGATTAGGAGTAAAGTCTATTGTTATAGAGGAGACAGTTTGGCTAGGAGGGATGTTGACCTCAGCGGGAGTGTCTGCGATAGATGGAAATCATAATATGCCTTCGGGCTTATGGGGGGAATTTCGTAGTCACCTGTATGCTTATTATGGCGGACCTGCAGCTGTTGAAACAGGCTGGGTAAGTAACACTTTATTTGAACCTAAGGTAGGTAATCAAATCTTGCAAAAAATGGTTGCGGCAGAGCCAAATGTCAAGGTGCTTTATGAAAGTAAATGGAAATCTGCAGAAAAAAAGAATGGCGATTGGGTGTTAACGTACGCAGATTCCAAAAATAAAATTCATACTATTGAAGGTAAAGTATTGATCGATGCAACCGAACTAGGTGATGTGATGGCTTCATTAAAAGTGCCTTATTATTTAGGTATGGATAGCAAAGATCTGACTAAAGAGCCGTTTGCACTGGATCAAGCGAACGATATTATTCAAGACATGACGTATGTAGTTACGTTAAAAGATTTTGGCCCCAACGCTAATAAGACGATTAAAAAACCTAAAAATTATTCGAAAGAAGAATTTGCTGGCTGTTGTGATGTCTCCGACCCTGCAACATTCAATAAGGACAACAACGATTGTTTCAAGATGTTGACTTATGGTAGATTGCCAAATAATAAGTTTATGATCAATTGGCCTAAAAAAGGAAATGATATCTACTTAAACATTATTGAAAAATCTCCGGAAGAGCGCGTCAACGCTTTGGAAGAAGCAAAGCAAATGACATTACGCTTTGTATATTATATTCAGCATGAGTTGGGTTTCAAAAATTTAGGTATTGATTTCGATGAGTATCCTACTAAAGATGGATTCCCAATGATTCCTTATCACAGAGAATCAAGACGTGTTGTAGGTAAATCTTTGTTTGCTTTGCAACATATCATGACGCCGTATGAAACGCCAGAAAAGTACTACCGTGCTGGTGTTATTGTGGGTGATTATCCAATTGATCATCATCATTATAAATATGGTAATGCCCCAGAAATTGATTTTGTGAAAATACGTGTTCCATCCTACAATGTTCCGTTAGGTGTATTATTACCTAAAGATTATAAGGGATTGATTATCGCTGAAAAGAGTATAGGTTCTACAAATATCGTTAATGGAGCGACGCGTCTTCAACCTGTAGTGTTAGGAATAGGACAAGCGTCAGGTGTATTGGCGGCGCTTTCTGTGAAACAAAATAAATTGCCTTCTCAAGTATCTATTCGTGATGTACAATCTACTTTATTAGATCATAAAGCGTATATCATGCCATATTTTGATGTTCCTACTACGGATCCTCAGTTTAAAGTCTTGCATAAAATAGGTGCAACAGGTGTAATTAAAGCTGTGGGAGTGCCTTACAAATGGGCTAATCAAACTTGGTTTTACCCGGAAAGAGAGATTAGTGAGTATGAATTGATGGAGGGCTTGCGTCTTTATTATCCAGTATTAAATAGTGTGTGGACAGCTTCAGGTAAAGCATTGACAGTAGCAGGCTTCCAGGATTTGATGAAAGAAATCAAGAAGGAAATTTCTTTGGAGCAAGTAAATACATTATTGAAGAAACAAGGTCTACCAGTTGTAACAGGAGAAAGTGCTCTTCTAAACAGAAGGTATACTTCGGTGTTGTTGGATGCGCATCTTGCACTTTTCGAAAAAGAAATTGACCATTCTGGAAATCTAAAATAATTATCTATCTACCTTTTTTTGCCCTTCATTGACCATGTTGGGCAAAATTATAAATCTATAAAAATGAAAAAAATATTGTGTTATTCTCTTTTGTTGGGGGCTTTAGGAACATATCAAGTTTCAAAAGCACAAGATTTCAATAATCCAAAAGTTATAAGTAAAGTGGAGCAAGTTATCAAAAAGGCTAAAGTTGGTAATTTGGTCATCTTGGATGAATTTTTGACCACTGCATATCCTACAGTTAATTACACAAAAGAGGTGTTGCCAAGTCCACAGTTTCTTATTTCAGACGATCCCGAATATATCCGTGTTCCCGAAGCTATTGCAATGCAAGAAAATGTAGCTCCTGGAGCAGTAAGATTGTATGTATACAATGTAAATGGTGTAAAAGAGCCTCAACAGATAAAAACAAAGATTACGGCAGTAATTAAAAATACAGGTAAAGAGAAAATGACTTTGCGTATGCTAAAGTATTCTTCTCAAAAACCATCAACCAATTATTTTGAAATTGGAAAAAAAGGTTTGGAAGATTATTTCAAATCTGATGTACAGAATGATGTACGCTTTATCCAACCAGGAGAAGTTGTTTCTATCGACCAACAATTGGAAAAAAATATTGTAAGCTACGATGAATTGGTACATGGATTCTATGAATTTGTAGTAGATCAACCTGCTCAGATCAGTGTATTGCAGACATCACCTGAGAAATCGGGGCCACAAGCGTATGCGCAGATTAAAACTGTAATTCCGCATAGCCATGCCAATGCAGGACGTGGAATTTTTGGAGTTTCGAATTACAAGATTACGGCTACAGATACAATTAGTACAGCCAGTGGCGTGACACAATTAGTTATTGCTGATGGAAAAACTGATCCTTGGATCACGGGTACTATTGGGGAGAAGAAAGAATTTGCAAAGAACGCAGGTAACTACGGTGTGATGTACCACACGAAAATCAAGTGGAAAAGTACAGAGGGTAAAGGTTTGGCTTTAGTAACTTGGAATTCACGCTCGGCAGATAACCAATGGTGTGGCGGAATGGGTTTGACAATGAGTTTGACGAACCCTGATGGGTCTAGTACTGTTCGTCAATTACCCAACAATGCCTTGATTACTAAAGCAGCTCCAGAAGCTATTTTAGTGGAAATCTATAAACCAGATCCTACAAAAGAGATTCAAGAAATTGATTTCATTTACTCTCCTCCAGGAGCGTCTTGTTTACCAACACCTTTAGTACTAATCCCAGTTAATTTATAAGTGATGTTTAAGCGTATTATTAATTTATCTCTGGTTTGCTTGTTGTTAGCTTGTAGTAAGGGTGAAGACTCTAAGACTACACCTGAAGAAACAAAGCCGAATCCCGAACCAACGGAGAAATATACATTTTTAGAGAACGAGGTTCGTCCAGCAAGCTCATTAGCTTGTTTTGCGGGAGCTTACTATCGCAAAGTGGTGAGTAGTAAAGATACTTGGATAGGTATCAGTGGTGAGGTTACTTTACCAACTATCAAATTCGATGAAATCAGATTTAATCCAGCTAAACCTAAGCAGTACCTTGATAATCCTTCGGTGTATATGGGTGGAAGTATGGACGGTCAAGAGACAGATATCGGTTTGACTTGGGAAGTAATCCGCCACGAAAATGGCGCGGTATCAGAAGAAAGAGTAGCTTTTCGTCCCTTCCTTCGTCGTGCTTCACACAAATCTGGTCAAGCAAGTTTGTATGTGAATGCACCAGCACAAAAGGAATACTACTGGTATCCGGGCGAAAAAGTTGAAATGTCCGTAGAAGTAATTTCGAATGGTGTTTTGAAATTGAGTATAAAAGGAGCAGGGAAAAGTTATGAGACAACTTTCGAAGCGGCTGGATATACATTGACAGGTGTGGGTGAGTTCAAGCGTGTCAACGCGATTGACCAAGTAAGCAACGAAGGAAAGCCAGCGCAATATACAGAAGCAGTGGTTAGTAATTCGAAATGGTCTTATACAAATTTAATACGTCGTCAAAAAGGAGAACGCGTTGTCGTACCAATGCACAATGGGCGTATGACGAGTATGCTTTGTCCAGCTACTAAACATTTCTCTATAGAGCAAAACGAGGAAGAAGCCAAAGTTGGCGCAGAAACAATTTCAATCAGCGGGAAAGGATTTTAGAGATGAATATTAAATCAATTTTAATCCTTTCGTCGGTATTTTTCACTATTGGTTGTGCTAATAAGGTGCCAAATGAGGCGGGCAATGTAAATGCTTCTACTTCATCAAAGTGGACGTATTTGGATAATGAGATCAAGCCTGAATTTTCGTATACATGTTTTCAAGGAGCTTATTACCGTAAAACGGTAAGTAGTAGAGATCATTGGATAGGAATCAAAGGAGAGGTAACATTACCGACTATTAAGTTTGATGAGTCACGAAAAAACTCGGCTAAGCCAGGTCAATATTTGGATAATCCTTCTGTTTACATGGGCGGACATATGGATGGACAGGAGACAGACATAGGTTTGACTTGGGAAGTAATAAAACATGAGGATGGTAGTGTTTCTAAAGAAAGGTTAGCATTCAGACCATTTTTTAGAAGAACCGATCATAAATCAGGACAAAAAGATGTGTGGATCTATGCTCCTGCCAAAAAGGAATTTTATTGGTATCCGGGAGAAAAAGTAGAAATGTCGGTTGAAGTGGTGAAAGATGGATTGGTGAAGATTAGTGTGAAAGGTGCGGGAAAACATTTTGAGGAAACTTACGAATGTGCTGGTTATACCTTAAACGGAATCGGGGACTTCAAACGTGTCAATGCGATTGATCAAGTTCGCAATGAAGGGAAACCCGCTCAACCAACGCAAACTAAGGTGTCGGATGCGAAATGGTCTTACACTACACTGATTAGAATGCAAAATGGAAAGCGTTTAGAAGTGCCGATGCATGCAGGCCGATTTACCAATATGCGCTGTCCAGATGTGAAATTCTTTGAGGTGAATCAATCATCAAAAGAAGCTAAAGTGGGAGCGGAAGAGATTACTATTAGTGGTATAGGCTTTTAAGACCAATAGCTATGGTAAAATATAGAAATTTGAGTGTGGATTTTTTGCGTGGTCTAGCCATCTTTGGGATGGTGTTGGCTGCGGTGATTCCGTGGACTGCCGAATTCCCCGGCTGGATGTATCACGCTCAGGTGGGACCTCCAGATTTTACGTTCAATCCTAATAACCCTGGGATTACTTGGGTAGATTTGGTATTTCCTTTCTTTCTATTTGCCATGGGTGCTGCTTTCCCTTTTGCACTCAAAACTAAGTTAGCGAATAAGGAATACTTAACCATTGTACAAGGACTTTTGCGCAGGGGAGCGTTATTGGTTTTCTTTGCTATTGCATTAGCCTATTTGACACCTGCAAACCTTACTGCTGCACCTTGGGTAAATTATCTAACTTCCTTAGCTACTTTCTTTTCTTTCTTCTTGGTGTTTATGCGATTTGAGGGAACAGCATTTAAGAAATATGGTTTACAGCTATTAGGTTTTATAATAATTGCTGCATTAACTTATTACCATAGCGAAATCCTAGGAAATACATTTAGCAAAAGTAAAAACAATATAATCATATTGGTGCTGTCAAATATGGCTGTATTTGGATCGGCATGTTGGTTGTTTACGGCTTCTAACTTTTACCTGCGTATAGCTATTATGGTTGCCTTTATGGGCATCTGGTTTACACATTCTCTTGAAGGAAGCTGGACTGCTACAATTTGGTATTTTCATCCAGATATCAAATGGTTCTATAATTTTTCTTTCCTGAAATATTTATGCATTGTATTGCCAGGCTCTATTTTAGGAGATTTGGTATTAAAATACAAGGAAGTTACAAACAAATTGTATAAGCCAAAAGAAGTGAAATCCGCGGGCGTTGTAGCTTTGGCGAGTTTTGCTTTCGTGGTATTTCATGTGGTTACCTTATATACACGTGAATTGTCAATTAATCTTGCTGGTCACTTTTTGTTCATTGCTTTATATCTATGGTACTTCCGCAATAAAAATGAAGGACAGATCTGGTTTTACAAAGTGTTATTAGGATGGGGATTAGCTTTTGCGACAGTTGCCTTATTTTTTGAACCATTAGATGGAGGAATCAAAAAAGATCCTTCGTCATTTTCATATTGGTTTTTAACTAGCGGCCTTGCCTTCATCTTTTATGTTACTTGCGATTATTTGACTAAGGTACATTCTTCTAATAGGGTGATAAGTGCTTTGGTTAAATGTGGGCAAAATCCCATGATTGCGTATTGTGTGACCTCATTTTGTATTACCCCTGTATTGGGCTTGATTCAAGTACTGCCCATTCTGGACAATTTAGCCGCAGAGAGTCCTTTTCTAGGCTTGATTCGCACGGTATTATTTATGTTTTTAATGATATGGATTACCAATATAGCTACGGATAAAAAGTGGTTTTGGAGATCTTAATATTAACTGTTTTTGAAATGAAAAAAAACTTGTTTGCTGTCATATGTGGTCTTTTCGCACTAGCGCAAGTGAACGCACAGGAGGCAACTAAAGTAGATAGTAATTACATCTTTTCTGGATTCACGGAGAAGCTAGAGATGTTTAATAAACTCCCTGTTCGTAAAGGCGCAATTGTTTTTGTGGGGAATAGTTTGACAGATGCAGGCCGTTGGAATGATATCGCTCCTGAATTACCAATCTTGAATAGAGGAATTAGTGGGGATATTTCATTTGGCGTAGTCGCTCGTTTGGATGAAATAATCAGACATCAGCCCAAAAAAATATTTTTGATGATCGGTGTAAATGACTTGAAACGGGGAGTGCCTACTTCTTACATCATCAAGAATTACTATAGAATAGTAGAGAAGGTACAGAAGGAATCTCCAAAAACTAAAATCTACTTAAATAGCATTTTGCCTATCAATGAAAGCAAACTTATCGAGGCGTTTAAATTAGTGAAAAATACAGATGTCGCTATTTTGAATGCCGCATTGAAAAAGATTGCTGCCGAGAAAAAGAATATTCAATTTGTAAATCTTCATGAGATAGTAACGGACAAAAAGGGTCAGCTTCGGGAGGAAATTACACCAGACGGAATCCACTTGGAAGTTGCGGCATACATTGAAGTAGTAGATTATTTGAAAAAGATAAAGGTATTATAACATGAAATATTGTATTGCATTCATTCTTACGCTATTTGTGGGACAAGTTGCTTTTTCACAGAATACAAAAGATATGTCTCAAGACAGCACTTACAAAAATTGGTACTATGAGTCACGCGAAAAACTGTATCAAAACATAAAGAAGACTAAGGTCGATGTGGTATTTTTTGGTAATAGTATTACCGAGAGAGGACCTTGGCATGAGCTTTTTTCGAACTATAAAATTGCTAATCGTGGTATTGGAGGTGATAATACATTTGGGATGAAGGCGCGTGTAGCAAACGCGGTATCATGCAAGCCAAAGAAAATCTTTTTGATGATGGGAATAAATGATATCGGGCGGGGGCATGCTACATCATGGACATTGAAAAACTATGAAGAAATCATCAAAATCATTAAAGAAATAAGCCCCAAAACGAGGATATATATACAAAGTACATTGCCTCTCAACGAGGCTAAGATCCAATATGATTACCAACGCGGTAGAGAACAAAATATTAGAGCATTGAACGATGGTATTGTTCAATTGGCAAAAAAATATAAGGTGCAATATGTAAATGTAAAGGAAGTGTTGGCGAATGACTATGAATTGAAGTCAGAGTATACCAATGACGGCATACATGTAAACATTGACGCTTACCTGGCATGGGCAAAATATTTGAAAGATAAGAAGTATTTATAATGAGGATAACGGGAACTTTTATTGACGAGATAAGTCATGACATACCTCACCAAAACTGGGGTAGAGAAGAGTGGGATAGAGATTTCGCTCATATGAAAGCGATAGGAATAGATACTGTCATTTTGATCAGAAGTGGGTATAGACGTTTCATTACCTATCCTTCCGCATGGTTGCAAGATCAATATGGCTGTTATCAACCACCAGTGGATTTGGTAGAAATGTATTTGCAATTGGCCGAGAAACATGGACTGAAATTTTATTTTGGGCTTTATGACAGTGGCAAATATTGGGATACTGGTGTGATGCAACATGAAATCGATGCTAATCGATATGTCATCGATGAGGTATGGCAAAAATACGGGCACTATTCAAGCTTTGCGGGTTGGTACTTAAGTATGGAAATCAGCCGTCAGACTAAAGGAGCGGCAAGTGCATTCCGTATCCTAGGTGAGCAATGTAAAGGCGTAAGTGGCGGTCTACCTACTTTTATTTCCCCTTGGATCGACGGCAAAAAGGCGGTAATGGCTGCATCCTCGAATTTAACCAAAAATGACGTCGTGTCTTTGGAGCAACATGAAACAGAATGGAATGAGATTTTCCATGAAATCCATACTTCTGTAGACGCAGTAGCTTTCCAAGATGGACACATTGACTACCACGAGTTGGAGGACTTTTTTACAATCAATAAAAAGTTGGCGGATAAATACAATATGCAATGTTGGACAAATGCAGAGTCATTTGATCGTGATATGCCTATTAAATTTTTACCTATCAAATTTGAGAAGTTAAAACTGAAACTGGATGCGGCGCGACGTGCAGGATACGATAAGGCGATTACTTTCGAGTTTTCACATTTTATGAGTCCACAGTCTGCGTATTTGCAAGCTGGACATTTGTACAATAGATATAAAGAATATATAGAAACGCTATAGATTGGTGATGGAAGAATTTGTTAAAAAATATAAAAGTGAATTATTAGAGAATGTACTTCCATTCTGGGAGAAATATTCAATAGACAAAGAATTTGGGGGATATTTTACATGCCTAGAGCGTGATGGCTCTGTGTTTGATACGGACAAATTCATGTGGCTTCAAGGCCGTCAGATTTGGACGATGTCTACCATGTACGACAAAGTGCAAGCCAAAGAAGAATGGAAATCGATAGGGGAACATGGTGCACGTTTCATCCTAGATCATGGACGTGATGCGAATGGCGATTGGTACTTTGCCTTAGATCGTACAGGAAAACCTTTAGTGCAGCCTTACAACATTTTCTCGGATTGTTTTGCGACAATGGGATTAGCATCCTTGTACAAAATCACCAATAAAGATGAATACGCTCAAGTTGCAGTCGATACTTTCAACCGTATCCTGGAAAGACAGGGTAATCCAAAAGGAAAATACAACAAAGCTTATCCAGGTACTAGAAATCTCAAAGGCTTTTCTCTGCCTATGATTTTGAGCAATCTTTCTTTAGAGCTAGAACATATCGTGGGGACACAAACTGTAGAAAAGCTAATTGATGAAATCATCCACGAAGTGATGGAGGTGTTTTATCAACCAGAAAGCGGTTTGATTATGGAGAGTGTGCATTTGGATGGCTCTTTTTCGGATACCTTCGAAGGACGTTTGGTAAATCCAGGGCACATCATCGAAGCGATGTGGTTTATGATGGACTTAGCGAATCGCCGTGGAGATGCCAAATTGATGGATAAATGTATTCAAATCGCAATTCGCGCACTAGAATACGGTTGGGATCAGGAATTCGGAGGCATTCTATACTTCAAAGATATTTTAAACCGTCCACCACAACAGTTGGAGTGGGATCAGAAATTATGGTGGGTACATCTAGAAGCTTTGGTATGTATGGCTAAAGGCTATGCGTACACGGGTAATGAACAATGTAAAGCTTGGTTTGAGAAACTGGATGCATATACTTTTTCTAAATTCTCGGATCCTGTATATGGGGAGTGGTACGGGTATTTAAATAGACAAGGTCAGCCTTTATTAACTCTTAAAGGAGGAAAATGGAAAGGATGTTTCCATGTTCCTAGAGCATTGTATAAAATTTATGAAGCACTGGAATCTAAGGTTCCGGCTATTATATAGTATTGAATATCACTATTAAGACAATTTTTCTGAATGAATAATGTCTGCTTTATTCATTCAGAAATTCCAACTAAACTATGATAACAATTTATCAAAACCAAATTATCTAAATTAATGTATCTCAAATGAAAAACAGTGTCTTATTAATCCTAGCACTATTTACAGGGATTACTGTATTTGCGCAAGATATCATGTTGAAAGGTGTTGTAAAACACAAAGGAAATAAGGTATCAGGCGTGAGTGTTCTTGTAGAAGGTTCCTCGAGAGGAACAAGTACCAATGAGAAGGGGGAGTTCTCAATTAGCGTATCAAAAAATGAAACTTTGGTGTTTAATTTAATTGGTTACAACAAAAAGTCAGTTTTGTTAACAGGTCAATCGTTTCTTGAAGTCGAGTTAGAAGAAGTGTCTATCGATTTAGAAGAAACAGTAGTCGTAGGTTACAGTAGACAAAAGAAAGCCACCTTAACAGGGGCTGTTTCTGCTATTTCCGGTACCGAGCTAAAAGAAAGAAATGTAGCATCTCTTTCGAATGCTTTACAAGGGAAAATGCCCGGTGTGACCATTCAGCAAACTTCGGGACAACCAGGTGCTGACGGCGGTTCAATCCGTATACGTGGTATTGGCTCTATTAACTCATCTAGTTCACCATTGGTGTTGGTCGATGGTATTGAAATGGACATCAATCAAGTAGATATGAATGCGGTGGAATCAATTTCCGTATTGAAAGATGCTGCTTCTGCTTCTATCTACGGTTCAAGAGCATCAAATGGTGTAATCTTGATAACCACTAAAAAAGGTGCTGCTGGCAAAATCACAACTTCGTACAGCGGTTATGCGATGATGCAAAGACCTACAAGTATGCCTGATGTAGTATCAGCTTACGAATATTTGCAAGCTGAATTAGACGCTTGGGACAATGCGGGTATCTCGGTATCACCAAGTCAACGTGAACAGCAAATACAATTGATCGAAGATCAAAAGAAATATAAACCAGATAACTGGAATCGCTACGATACAGACTGGAAAGCGGAAACAGTAGAAGATTTCTCGTTGATGCACAACCATAACCTTTCCATCGCAGGAGGTAGCGACAAGTTGACTTTCTTCGGTTCAGGTTCCTACTTGAAACAAGATGGTCTAATTCCTAATAATAATTTTGACCGTCTAAATGTGCAATTAAACGCGGATGCTAAAGTATTGCCTTGGATGACTTTGGGATTAAATACTATTGTTCGTGAATCTAAAACTTTAGAGCCAGGTGCTAGTACGCCAAAAAGCATTATCAACAAATCATTATACATGTTGCCTACATTATCTGCAGCCAGAGAGTTAGATGGATATTGGGGATACGGTAAAAATGGTGACAATCCTACTGCTTTAGCGTATGCGAGTGGTACAAAAAATGCGCGTACGAATGAAAGAGTGTTGAACGGATCAGTAACTATTAATCCAGTTGAAGGATTGGAATTAATAGGTCAATATTCTAACCGTAGAGTGGAAGGTAGAAATACAAACTTAATCTTACCTTACAAAACATCTCTTCGTGGTAATTTATTAGGTATTTATCCAGCACAAGATAACTTAACAGAAAGCTGGAGCCAAACTATCCGAAACTATTACCGTACACAAGCTTCTTACGAGAAATCAGTAGGTAATCACTTCGCAAAATTCTTGGTGGGTTTCCAAGCTGAAGATCACAATTCTACTTCATTCTTCGGAAGCAAACAAGGTTTTGATTTAGAAAGATATTATTTGGATAATGGGGATGGTGCAACAGCTACTTCAGGTGGTGGTGCCAGCAGCTGGGCGATGCAGTCAGGTTATGCTCGTGTGAATTATACTTTTGATGATAAATATTTGGTAGAAGCATCAGGTCGTTACGATGGTTCATCACGTTTTACTCCTGAAAACAGATGGGGTTTCTTCCCCTCAATTTCTGCAGGTTGGGTAATTTCGAAAGAATCGTTTATGGAAAAAACTTCAGGTGTGATTAATTTCTTGAAATTAAGAGCTTCATACGGTTTATTGGGTAACCAAGAGATTGGTAACTATCCTTACACGGCTACTATCAATACAGGTTATGGTTATTATTTAGGTGATGGCAAAGAGTTAGTACCAGGTGTTGCACAAACAACATTGTCTAATAGCAATATCAGCTGGGAAAAATCAGAACAATACAACGTTGGTTTAGATTTAAATGTGTTGAGCAACAAATTGTCGTTGACAGCAGATTACTATGTTAAGAATATCTATGATATGTTGTTGACTTTTGCGCTTCCATACTATGCAGGTATGCAACCAGCGTACACTAATGCAGGTGATATGGAGAACAAAGGTTGGGAAATAGCTTTGGCGTACAAAAACCAAATCAACGATTTCAAATACAATGTAACTGTTTCAGTAAGCGATAACCGTAATAAAATCACTAACCTTAATGGTTTAAATTCTCAAGATAAATCCATGATGGAAGGTTATCCAAATAATGGTATTTGGGGGTATTTGTCAGACGGTTATTACCAAGATTGGGATGATGTAAATAGCTCTCCAAAATTGAGTAACGCAGCACGTCCTGGTTATATTAAATACAAGAAAATCTTTGAAGGTGAAGGCATAGACCCTAAATTAATTGATTCTAGAGATCAAGTTTATTTAGGTGATCCATTTCCGCACTACGAATACGGTGTTAATATCAATTTAGCCTACAAAAACTTCGATTTAACAACATTCATCCAAGGTGTGGGCGAGCGTTCTACTTTCATGAGTGGTGTAGGTTTGAAGCCTTTTGCTAATGGTTCCAATTTATTCAGACACCAATTGGATTATTGGACACCAGAAAATCCAAATGCAGCTTATCCGATTTTGGTTCCTGAAGCAAACTCAGCAGACAACTTCGTAAGATCGGACAAATGGGTGAAAGATGGTTCATATATGCGATTGAAAAATGTGGTTTTAGGATACAACTTCCCGAACTCTATCTTGAAAAAAGCAAACTTCAGTAACCTTCGCGTATATGTAAGTGGTCAAAACTTATTTACGAAGAGCAATTTCTATAAAGGATATGATCCTGAGGTTTCTTACTCAGGTAGCGTAGGTGGAGAATTTTATCCTGTTATGCAGACCTATACATTAGGCGTGGACTTCAAGTTTTAAACCTAAAAAACAGACTGGATTTTGATTTTAAAACCGTGTATTATGAAACTAATAAGAAACAAAACGTTCAAAAAATATATTTTCGCTATCTGTAGTATGGGTGTCTTGGGTGCAACTACTATAGGATGTAGCAACTACTTGGATAAGGAACCTTTAAGTGATTACTTATCTTCCAATTTTTACAACAATGAAGGTGCTATTAAGCAGGGTGCAAACGGATGTTACCAACGTCTGAAAATGAATCATACCAGCAGTAGCAGTAGTAATATTCCATTGTCAATTCTTTGGGATATGTATACGCCTTTCGGAATTGAGCGTGCCGATAATGCTTCTATAGGCGCTGGGACTTTAGATTTACGTTCTAATTTCACTATTGAATTTATATGGTCTACCTTATACACTTCTGTAGCGCGTTGTAATACGGTATTATCAGGAGCTGAGCCTTATATCAATCAGTTGAATGACAATTCAAAGGTATTGTTGGCAGAGGTAAAAGTATTGAGAGCACATTACAATATGCAGTTGGTAAGTTTGTTTGGCGATGTACCTTACTTCACAAAACCTGTGACGGATGAAGAATTGCGTAACGCAACACGTCAACCTTGGCAAGAAGTGGTAGATGCTATTATCCAAGATTTGGATGAGGCTGCTGCTGTATTGCCTTGGAAGAGCAATGAGTGGGGACGTGTAGACAAAGCAGTAGCTTTAGGCTTAAAATCGCGTATTGCCTTATATGCAGGATCATGGAATAAATTTGGACATGGCTTAGACGCGAAGAAAGATGCAGCAAAAGCTACAGAATACTTCAGAATTTCTGCTGAAGCTGCAAAACGTGTGATTGACGAAGGCGGTAGGACATTAGCTCCAAACTATAATGATTTGTTCACTCGTGTTGGTCAAATGAAGCCTGAGGTAAAAGGAGAAAACATGTTCTTCATGATGTTTTCTGACTTTGGTGATAAGAGTACACACTATATGTCGTTAGGTGAGCAGGTGCGTATGATTGGTCAAAGTGGTCGTTTCCCTACGCAACAATTGGTGGATACCTACGAAACAATCAACGGTAAGCGTATTGATGAAGCTAACTCAGGTTACGATCCTAAAAAGCCTTTTGTAAACCGTGACCCTCGTTTGAAATATACAATCTACACACACCAAGATACTATTATCGGTAATACAGGTAGCAACAAATTAAAATTCTTAATGGAATTGTATAAACCTGAAACCAAATCTTGGGATGCTGCAGGCAATGAGAAAATGGTTACCAATACAGATTATACTGGTTCGGTAGCTCAATACGGATATGTACAAAGTGGGGTAGGCTATGCATGGCGTAAGTACAATCATTTTGATGATGAAGGTTCAGCTATCCCAACATATAATATCATTCTGATGCGCTATGCAGAAGTATTATTAAACTATGCAGAAGCAAAAATTGAGATGGGTGAAATGGATGCTACAGTGGTAAATGCAATTGACCAAGTACGTGCTCGTGTAGGTATGCCAGGAATTTTACAAGCTGATCCATCACGTGCAGGTAACGAAGCAAAAATGCGTCAGATTGTACGAAGAGAACGTAAAGTTGAGCTAATTAAAGAATCACTTTATTTCTTTGATATGCGTAGATGGAGATTAGGTGGCATCCAAAATGCTGAACCTACGTACGGTTATCCATTAGCAACAGGTGTAGTAGCAGGTCAAACATATCCTGATGGTTACACACAGGTTACACCGGATATGGTTCCTTCTTACGGAGGTACTGGTTCAGAAAGAGATCTGAATGATGTGGCTAGCTATGCAGCATATGCAGCAAAACTTCGTGTAAGAGATAGAAGCAGAACATGGGAAGATAAATTCTATTTGTGGCCAATTCCGCAAACGGAAATTAACAAATGCCCTTGGTTGACGCAAAACCCTGGTTATGGTAACTAATTTTTAAGATTATTTTATGAAAACGATATTAAATATTAATAGTTTTTTATTTGGACTGGTGATGCTTTTCATAGCATCATCCTGTTCAAAAGAAAATGAATTGTCCCGCGAATACCAAGATGTTAAAATCGTCGGTGTAAAAGTGGATAATCAATTGTATACGCCGACTTATTCTGAAGACCAAACGGTAGTAACACTTCCGGCAGGTCGTGATCTTTCGAATGTGAAAGTGGAATTGTTGGTGGTGAATGGCTCAGTAACCGATTTTGAGAACAACAAAGAATACGATGTACGCAAACCTATCAATGTATCTCTGGAAGGTCTTAATGGAAAAAATGCAAATACAACATTGAAAATTGTATCGGCTCCATTGTTATCTACTTTTATTATTGAAGGATTAAACATTCCAGCTTCTGACATTCATTCCAGTAGCAATTCCTTAATCGTTCAAGTACCTCAAGGTACAAACTTGAAAAACTTGAAAGTAACGATGGAATTCTTGAACGGTACATTATTAGATTTCGTTTCTGGTCAGGCCAAAGATTATACGAATCCAACGTCTTTTCAAGTAAAAGGCGTAGATGAAGCTACGGTATATCCTTTCGAATTTATTATTACTACGGAAATTGTAGGACCAGCAACGATCAAAAGTTTAACGATTAATGGTGTTACGACTGATTCTGTACAGATATCGACAGGAAATGTGGTTACTCCTTTTGTGCCATCGTTGGTAGATTTCTCAAAATCAAATGTGACGATTGAAGCTGGTTTCGGTAATAAAATCGAAGCGGGTTTCACAGGTACAAATCTGAACTTATTATCTGGTGCTAACAAAGTAAAAATCACGGGTTCTGATGGTGTAGAAAGAGAATTTACAATAGCAGTACCTAAATTATCATTGAAACCATTATTTACAAAAGCATACAGTGCATTTGGCTTCCCTGATAATGATTTGGTAGGTGTTGCGTTCAGTGGTAATAATATTGTGGTTTCAAATTACTCAGCTACTGCACCAACTGTGGTAGGTCCTAACTACTATAACTTCTCTGGGCAACATGTTGGAACTTTGGATAAAGCAGATATCAAAGCTGTACACAGTTTCAGAAAAATTGCGTCGGATTCAAAAGGCAAATTATTATTAGTAGATTTAGGTATCAACGATGCGACTCATGTCGTATATAAATGGGATAATCTAACTTCTAAACCAGTTCCATATTTCAGCTATTCGAAAACAAGTCTTGGATTTAGCTATGTGCCACGCTCTTCGGGTATTAGTATTTCGGGAAGTTTGGATGGAGATGCAACTATCACCATCGGTATGGCACAAAAAACAGATCTTTTGGTATGGACTGTTAAAAATGGCGTATTAAACCCTACTCCTCAGAAATTAACTTTACCTATTACAAATTTAGGTTACTATTGGGCAGCAGAGCCGCTTCCTAATGGACAGCCAGGATATGTAGTAGCAGCAGTAGGTAATACATTCTCTGGTATTATTTCGACAAACAATCTTTTGGCGGAGAATTTTAAATTATCTGGAATTTCTACCTCTGATTGTAAGGTTATTGCTTATGAAGGCAGAACTTACTTAGCGTACACTGCATATGTTTCAGGTAGAGGTGCGGTATTACGTATCTGTGATATTACTAGTGGCGAAGTAGCTGGCTTCTCTACTCCGATTTTAGACGATTTGATTCCTTCTACCAATCCAAATGGAAACTTAACAATGGACGTAGATATGACAGTTTACAATGGTAAATTATATGCTGTATTCTCTTGTACTAACATTGGAATGCGATTGTATCAATTAAATTAACATTCATACTCCAAACAGAAAAAGCCACTTTGAAAAGTGGCTTTTTCTATATTTTAAAAAAAATCTTATTTCGTATTCAAATTTGTCATTGTCAAGTTGATGCCAATGCTAACAAATGAATGCACCATTTTGACACTGTGTTCAATTAATGCAGGTAATTCTTTTTGTTCTTCTTTGTCAAAGGGTCCTAATACATAGTCTACTTGTCTGCCTTTAGGATAATTATCACCGATGCCAAAACGAAGTCTAGGGTAATTTTGTCCTCCACACAAAGCTTCAATGGATTTTAATCCATTATGCCCTGCCGCAGAACCTTTTGGTTTGATGCGCAGTGATCCAAATGGAATAGCGAGATCATCAACAATAACCAATATATTATCTATAGGAACTTTCAATTGTTGCATCCAATAATTGACGGCCTTGCCACTTAAGTTCATATAGGTGGTTGGTTTTATGACGTAGACATTATGCCCGCGCATTTTGAATTCTGTATAGTAGGCATGTTTCAGAAGAGACCAAGTAGTGCCAGCTTGTTTAGCTAGTTCATCTGCCACCATAAACCCTATATTATGCCTTGTGTCAGCATATTCACTGCCTATATTTCCAAGACCAACGATCAAAAAATTCATGCTACAAAGGTAAAAAATGATTTTATATGCAACGAAAAAAGGGCATCGATATTTCGATGCCCTTCATTTTTGCGACGAAGCAAAAATTATTTTTTCTTACCGCCTTTAGCAGCTTTAGCAGCTTCTTGCTCTGCTTGACGTAATGCACGTGACATGATTACTGATACGATAGTATCGTCAGCGTTGTTTAATACTTTTGCGTTCTCTAATTGAACTTGAGCTACGCGGAAAGATTTACCAACCTCTAAAGATTCCATAGGAACTTCGATAACTTGAGGAATGTTTGTAGGTAATGCTTTAACGCGTAATTTACGTAATTTTTGAACTAATTTACCACCCATTTTAACACCTGGAGAAGTACCAGTTAATTGAATAGGGATATTTAATGATACTTCTTTATCATCAAATAACTCTAAAAAGTCAATATGAGTAACTAAATCAGTTAATGGATGGAATTGAGCGTCTTGAACGATAGCTTTTACAGTTTTTCCTTCGATGTTTAATTCTACGAATACTACATCTGGAGTGTAAAGAACTGGTTTCAAATCAGCTGCGGATACAGATAGGTGAGTTTGAGTAGTACCACCGTAAAGAACTGCAGGAACTTGTCCTTGGTAACGCAATTCTTTTGCATCTCTTTTCCCTACGTTCTGTCTTACAGAACCGCTAATAGCAATTGATTTCATTTTGATAATTTTAAAAATTGAGTTGCAAAGATAAAGAATAATTCTTTCATTTCAAGGTCTTATTTTACTAATTTATCTATTAGGGAACTATATAAGTTCTTGACTTCTATTATTTACCAAAATTTGCTAACCCCAGAGCTGACTTGATTAAAATTTTTAGTAAAGTTTTTGTTATACCATAATTTTTTTTCGTTTGTTCATTTTGTTTGATTATTTTTGAGTATAACCTACTTTATGAGTTTACTAGAAGATTTGTTAGAAGAAGTTCGGGCAGCAAAGACAACGATAACACGAAAATCAGCTTTAAATAAAGTGAAGCTGATGAGGACGTTATTCGACAAGGAAATGTTGACGTTGGGCGATCTTGTTCAAGACATGGGATTGAGTTTTCCTACAATGAATAGTCTGGTCTTAGATTTGCATCAGCGTAAAATGCTTGTGCCTAAGGATAAGGGAGAATCTATTGGGGGAAGAAAACCAGTTCTGTATCAAATCAATGATGGTATATTCAATGTATTGTGTGTGGAAATAGAGCGATTTGCAGTGCGCATGGTCGTGATGGACAACAATAATAATGTGTTGTTCGAGCCGAAGTCTTATCCATTTGAAATAAGTACACAAGAAAGCGATATTGAGGATTTGGTTCAAGTTATACTCCAATATTTTGAAGATAGACATATTGAAGAACAAAACATTTCGGCAATAGGATTGAGTATGCCAGGCCTCATCAATTTTAAAATCGGAACTAACCAAACATTTTACAGTAACAATTCCTTTAATATCTCAGACTATTTAAAACAAAAATTTGGGAAGCACGTTGCGATGGTGAACGATGTGAAAGGCGCGGCCATCAGTGAATTGGCTTATGGTGCAGCACAGGATAAAGAAAACGTATTGGTCATCCTAATGGATTGGGGAATAGGATTAGGAATTATTATCGATGGAAAAGTCTACATGGGTAGCGAGGGCTTTTCGGGAGAAATGGGACATATGGTCTTTGTAGATGAGGGAGAATTATGTTATTGTGGAAAAAGAGGTTGTCTCGAAACTATCGCTTCCGGAGTGTATTTGGTTAATCAGGCTCGCGCTGATATTGAAAAGGGTGTTCCGACCTTATTAAAAAACCTAAAAAATCTTGCTGATCTTCAACCTCAACATATTATTCAAGTAGCAAATCAAGGTGATCAATATGCGATTGATTTAATTGCCAGCTTGGGGAATAATTTAGGAAAAGCGATTTCGTTACTTATACAGATTCTAAATCCTGAAGCGGTAGTGTTAAGTGGAAAATTTGCTAAAGCGGGATCTTTAATTACGATTCCAATTCAACAGAGTCTAAATAAATATACAATGAATGCCATTCGACAAAAATGTGAGATACAATTGTCTTCATTGGATGACAATGGCTATGCACAAGGGCTAGTGCGATACACAGTAGAAGATTATTTTAAAAATAATCTGGTTACTTTAAATATGAATAACTAACTCATTTTATACAATTAATTATATACGATATGGACAAACAAAATTCTTCAAGACGTGATTTTATCAAAAAATCATTGATTGGAGCTGCTGCCTTTACTATCGTCCCAAGATTTGTTTTGGGTAAAGGGTATTTGGCTCCTTCCGATCATCTTACTAAAGGAGTGATAGGGGTAGGATCAATGGGAAGAGGTCACTTTGGGTATGCAGGTACTAAAACTGTAGCCATTTGTGATGTAGATACTAGGCATTTGGCGCTGGCTCAAAATGCACTAGGAGGCGGTATTAAAGAGCATCATGATTTTAGAGATTTGATCCACAATCCAGAAGTAGATATTGTCCATATCGCGACACCTCCACACTGGCATGGATTGATGGCTCTTGAAGCGGCACGATCAGGAAAGGATATTTGGTGTGAAAAACCAATGACACGTACCATTGGTGAGGGTAAAAAAGTCAAAGAAGCTATTGCACAACATGGTAATATCTTTCGTTTGAATACATGGTTCCGCTTTGATGCCAACTTCTACGGTATGAATGTGCCTGTGAAGAAAATCAAAAAAGTAGTGGATACAGGAATGTTGGGTTGGCCGTTAAAAGTAACGATCAGCAAGCATACAGGTTTCGATTGGAAATTCTATTGGGTAGGAAAAGAAAATCTTCCAGTAGAACAAGCACCGAAAGAATTGGATTACGATATGTGGTTAGGGCCTGCACCTTATAAACCATACAGCACGCACCGAGTGCATACTACTTTCCGCGGTTATTGGGATTATGATGGCGGTGGTCTAGGAGATATGGGACAGCATTATTTAGACCCTGTTCAATACTTCTTGGGTAAAGACAGCGAAAGTCCTATCAAAATAGAGGTTGATGCTCCTCAACAGCATTCGGATGCGGTGGGTACTTGGCGTAAGATTACCTATACTTATGCGGATGGCTGTCAAATTATATTAGATGGTGAAGGAACAGAAGTGGGTAAAGCCTATATCGAAGGACCCAAAGGAAAATTATACCGAGGTTTCAAATCTGACATTCCAGATTTAGAACGTAAGCTGGCACAATATCCAGATCCTGCTCCTCAAATGACAGATTTTGTAGAAGCTGTGCGCACACGTCAAAAATTTGCATTGAACGAAGAAAATGGGTATTACTCCTGTACGTTGGTGAATTTGGGGTTAGCGGCTTTACGTTTGAATAGAACCTTACATTTCGACTCGGACAAGCAAGAGTTTGTAAATGATGAAGCAGCAAACAGATTGATTAATCAGCCAATGAGAGGTCCTTGGACAATGTAATTTTACCTATGAAAAAGATTTTTAATACTATATCGATATTATTGCTGTTGCAAACAGCATCTTATGCCCAACAGCCTGCTGGGCGTACAACAGAAACCAAAATTGCGGATGTATTGGCTCAACAGCCTGCCGAAGAGAAAAACAAATTCCTTTTGGCAATGGGTGAGTTGGAAAACTTTTCTTCCGAAGATGTAGCACAGTTATTACTTAAACTACGTTCTCAGGGACAAGACAATGCTACAGTTGAATACGCAACAAATTCATATGCATTGTATGTCATGCAGCCAGGTAAAGAAGCCGCTCGTGAGAAATATGCTAAAGGAATTTTGGCTGCATTGGACAAATTGAAAGATAATAACAATAAAGGCTATGCGCTGGAATTGTTGAAATTTTGCGGAAAGAATGAGGCTGTTGAAAAAGTTTCTACTTTCTTGACAGATGAATATTTAGCTGAAAAGGCGGCTCGTGTATTAAGTGCTATCCATACCAAAGAATCTGCTGCCGCTTTGAATAAAGCTTTAGCGGGGAATGTCACTGAAAAAACAGCTACGGCTATAATTGGCGCATTGGGCGAATTGAAAAATACGGATGCAGAAGACCGTATTTTAGAATTATTGAAAACATACCAATCGGATAATTTTCAATATAATGCTTATGCAGCATTGAGCAAATTAGGTACTTCTAAGTCGTACGATGTACTATATGCTAGAGCAAAAGCAAATGATTTGGCTTTTGACCGCACAAATGTTTCCGCTTTGTTGTTAGAATACGCAAACAATTTAGCGAAGAATGGCGATACTAAATTAGCGCAAAACATTGCTTCCAGAGTGTATAATGAAGCTTCTGCTGACAAAGCTATTGGAGCTAAGGTAGCAGCGTTAGAGTTATTAGCTCGTGTAGATGCGAAAGGGCAGCGCAAAAACTTGTTGGCTTTAACTAAGGATGAAAATCCGATTTTAAGAAATGTTGCTTTAGGTTTGTTAAGCTCGAATGTAACAGCTTTAGAAATGAAGAATATTACTTCTTCCTTGGTGAAATTAAATCCAGAAGCACAAGAAAGCGTGTTAAATTTCTTGAAAACAAATGACGCTACCGCTTCGGTTAAAGTTTTAGAGAAAAGTTTAGCTAAGATAAAAGGGGAAGATTCACGTATTGCCGCATACAATACATTATCTACTTTGACTAAAGGCAACAATACCGAATTTGTTATAAAGCAGATTTCTTCTGCTTCAGAGAAAGAATTGGCTGTGCTGAAAACATTATTGTTAACAGCTAATGACGCGAAAACTATCGATGTGGTTAATGCTTCACTGGCTTCAGCGGATGAAAAAACACAATTAGCTTTATTAGATGTATTAGCCAAACGCTCGAATGTCCAATCTTCTTCTGAAATATTCAAGTTAATAAATACTTCGAATGGCGCAGTAAGAAGTGCCGCTTTTGCCGCTTTGCCAAATGTGGTGAATGATAGCGATTTCAATACTGTAGCCGAACTATTGGGAGAAGCAGATGAGAAAGAGGTAAAATTAGTACAAGAAGCTGCGATTGTTGCTTTGCAAAATAACGCTGACAAGCAAAATATCGTTAAGAAATTAGCTGCTAATATTTCACGTTCATTAGCACCTTCATCAGCACGCTATTTCCCAATTTTTGCGGGAGAAGGAAGTGCTGAAGCATTGCAAACCGTTAAGAATTATATTGGAACAGATAATCCTCTTCGTGTTGCAGCCATCAACTCACTAGCAAATTGGTCAAATCCTTCTTCTTTGGAAACCTTGACGACACTATTGCGTCAAGAAAAAGATGCTTCTGTTTTCAATACGGTGTTCAATGGCTTTATCAAGCAATTGAATGCAAGTTCAGTGAATAATGATCAAAAAACAATCTTATTGAAAGATGCTTTTGAGTTCGCACAAACTGCAAGACAAAAAAATACGGCTTTAGCAAGTCTTAAATCAACAGGTACGTATTCTGCCTTAGCATTCGCTAGCAAATTTTTGAATGACAATGATTTGAAAGGTACGGCTACAGATGTGGTAATGAATATTGCTTCGGATAACAAATCGTTTATTGGTACCGATGTACGTAATTGGTTAGAATCTGCTAAAAATAATCTTTCGGGTTCTGAAAGTTCTTATTTGCGTGAAGCTATCGTCCGTCATCTGGCCGAAATGCCTAAAGGTGAGGGTTACGTTGCTTTATTCAATGGAAAGGATTTGACAGGTTGGAAAGGTTTGGTAGAAAATCCTATCAAACGCGCTAAAATGTCTGAAAAAGAATTAGCAACTAAGCAAGCGGATGCGGATAAGAAAATGCGCGAAAGTTGGTCTGTCGAGAATGGAAGTTTAGTGTTTTCAGGACATGGCGATAATATTGCTACTGTAAAACAATATGGTGACTTTGAGCTAATATTGGATTGGAAGTTAGACAAAAATGGTAAAGAGCCCGATGCAGGGGTGTATTTGAGAGGAACACCTCAAGTACAGATTTGGGATATCTCCCGTACAAATGTAGGTGCACAAGTCGGTTCGGGTGGTCTGTATAATAACCAAAAACACGCATCAAAACCTTCTAAAGTAGCGGATAATCCGCTTGGCGAATGGAATAACTTCAAAATTCGCATGGTAGGGGAGAAAGTTTGGGTTTGGTTGAATGGTGAGTTGGTTGTAGATAATGTAACCTTAGAAAACTATTGGGATCGTAACCAATCAATTTTCCCAACAGAACAAATCGAATTACAAGCACATGGCTCGCGCGTATGGTATCGTGATGTGTACCTAAAAGAATTGCCTCGTAAAGTAACGTGCTCTTTAAGTGAGCAAGAGAAAAAAGAAGGTTTCGAAATGCTGTTTGACGGAACAAACTTGGATAAATGGACGGAATCTCCAGCTTACGAAATTGATGCTGAAGGCTCTTTGCGTGCAAATCCAGATGCCAAATTCGGTAAGAACATATATACCAAAGAACAATATGGTGATTTTGTATACCGTTTCGAATTCAAATTAACTCCTGGGGCCAACAATGGCGTAGGTATCCGTACACCCATCGAAGGGGATGCTGCTTATTTAGGTTATGAAATTCAGGTATTGGACGACAACGCAGATGTATACAAAAATTTGCAGCCGTACCAATATCATGGTTCTGTATATGGAATCATTGCTGCTAAGCGCGGAGCTTTGAAACCTTTGGGCGAGTGGAACGAAGAAGAGATTCGTATTCAAGGTTCTAAAATTAAAGTAACATTGAATGGAAAAGTAATCGTAGACGGAGATATCAAAGAGGCTACAAAAAATGGTACAGCTGATAAGAAAGATCATCCAGGATTAAAGCAAACTCAGGGACACATTGGTTTCTTGGGACACGGTACGGAAGTGTTTTTCAGAAATATTCGTATTAAAAAATTGTAATTAGTTTTATATTTTATAATTGGTTTCTTAGGGGTGAACAGTATGTTCATCCCTTTTTTTTGACGGGAATATATAATAAAAGAGGTATAAAACAAAAGCGGGATAAAATTTGCATTTTATCCCGCTTTTGTAAACAAATATCTATGGATATTATTCTACTTCGAATAAGTCAGAAATTGAAGAGTGTTGGTTTACGCTCTTAATTGCTTTAGCAAATAAATCTGCAGTAGATAATACTTTAATTTTAGTTGAGTTTTTAGCTTTTTCAGCATCTAATTGAATAGTATCTGTTACGATCATTTCTGTCAATACAGAGTTTTCAATTGTTTCGTAAGCTTTACCAGATAATACAGCGTGAGTACATACCGCTCTTACTGAATTAGCACCATTTTCCATAATCAAAGCGGCAGCTTTTGAAAGAGTACCTGCAGTGTCACAGATGTCATCGATCAATACCACGTCTTGACCAGTTACATCACCAATGATAGACATAGATTCGATTTCATTGGCACGTTTACGACGTTTGTCACAGATGATTACTTCCGCATTGAAGAATTTAGCAAATGTACGTGCGCGGTATGATCCACCCATGTCTGGAGATGCAATTGTCAAGTTAGGAAGATTCAATGATTTGATGTAAGGAACAAAAATCACAGAACCATCTAAATGATCAACAGGGATATCGAAAAATCCTTGAATTTGAGCAGCATGCAAGTCCATTGTCATGATACGGCTAGCTCCAGCAGCAGTGATCAAGTTTGCAATCATTTTAGCACCAATAGCTACACGAGGTTTGTCTTTACGGTCTTGACGAGCGAAACCAAAATAAGGTACTACAGCAGTAATATAGTGAGCTGAAGCTCTCTTTGCTGCGTCGATCATCAATAATAATTCGAAAAGATTGTCGGTAGGTTGGTTGGTAGATTGGATTAGGAATACGTCAGCTCCTCTTACAGATTCATTGTAGAACGGTTGAATTTCGCCGTCACTGAATTTCGATAGTGTCTTTTCTCCTAAGGCTTTCCCGTACGATTGGGCGATTTTTTCTGCTAGTTCCTGAGTTCCTGAACCTGCAAATAATTTAACCGTGTTAAATTGCAAAGGCATGGTGTTGTTGTATTTATATGTTTTTATGAATGATGGACAAAGTTAGACAAATGAAATCGAAAATAAAAAGACTATAGTGATAAATAAAAACACCTTTGTTTAGTTAGTGAATTAGCGTAAAAAGAAAAAGAGAGCTACAAAATTTGTAACTCTCTTTTGTTGTCCGACCTGGATTCGAACCAAGACAAACAGAACCAAAAACTGTCGTACTACCCTTATACTATCGGACAATCCCTCGAACCTTTCTACTAGAAAAGACTAGTATTTCGTTCGTTGTGCAAAGATAAAAACTCTGTTTAAAATGTCAAACACTATTTTATCTTTTTTTAAATTTTCATAAAAACAAAAAAGAGAGCTATTCTTCATAACTCTCTTTTGTTGTCCGACCTGGATTCGAACCAAGACAAACAGAACCAAAAACTGTCGTACTACCCTTATACTATCGGACAAACATTATCAAACTTTTGTGTCATTGTTCCTTGTTTGACGATGCAAATATACGCTGATTTTTTTACTCGTCAAATTTTTTTTGCTTCCTGCACGTATCTCTGTTGATTTTCAGGACAATATTTTTTATTCGTTTATGCCCATTATATCATTTGAAGTCTCCAAAAGTGTAAAGCTGTGTTAAAATATGATTTATTTATTCATTTGTATCAATGTATTCCTTATTTTCGAATCGAGTTTATAAACAATTAACCGTTTGTTGGCTTGATTTGTCGAGTAACTACTGAAAATATAAACGGAAGCCTGACAAATCTATTTTCTAGAGCAATTAACATATATGATGAATTACAATAAGATTAACAATCTGCTGGGATGGCTTTGTGCTTTCGTAGCTACACTTGTTTATGTCGTGACTGCTGAACGCACCGCGAGTTGGTGGGACTGTGGGGAGTTTATCGCTTCTGCTTACAAGATGCAGATCGTTCACCAACCTGGAGCTCCTTTGTTTTTGATGATTCAAAACATCTTCTCGAATATGGCGATGGGGGATAAAACCCAAATTGCGTATTGGATGAATGTGGGATCTGCGGTTAGTTCTGGGCTTACCATATTGTTCTTGTTTTGGTCAATTACCGCTTTAGGACGTAAAATCTTTGTAGGAAATGCTAATTTATCCACCGCATTAAATCCCACGCAAACTATTGTAGTAATGGGAGCAGGTGTTGTGGGAGCATTAGCTTATGCTTTTACAGATACATTTTGGTTTTCAGCCGTAGAATCAGAGGTGTATGCGATGTCTTCATTATGTACTGCTGTGGTTTTTTGGGCTATTCTGAAATGGGAAGTACGTGCTGATGAAGAAGGAGCGGATCGTTGGTTAATCTTCATTGCTTATGTTATGGGACTTTCCATAGGGGTTCACTTATTGAACTTATTGGTAATTCCTGCTATTGCATTGGTTATTTATTTCAGAAGATCTAAACAAATTACTAAGGTTGGTGCTTTTAAAGCATTTATGATTGGTGTTGTCGTTTTAGGACTTATCTTATGGGGCGTCATTCAATACTTAATTAAGTTTGCTGCGTTTACCGATTTATTCTTTGTCAATACCTTGGGCTTGGGATTCGGAACTGGAGTTACTTTCTTTGCTTTATTAGTTGTAGGTGGATTAATATTCGGTATTTGGTATTCCATCAAAAAAGTAAAACCTATTCTAAACATAGCTTTAGTTTCTTTAGGATTTATCATCTTCGGATATAGTTCGTTTGCAATGATTACGATTCGTGCTAAAGCTGATCCCACATTGAATAACTCGGATCCTGATAATGCTTTTGCATTCCTAAGTTATTTGAACCGTGAGCAATACGGAGATGAACCATTATTTAAAGGAAAATATTTCGATGCGAAACCAACAGACGCATTTGATGCAGGTAATGTATACCGCAAAGACAAAGATAAATATGTAGTAGCGCGTAAGAAAACAAAATATAGTTATGATCGTGAAACAATTTTCCCTCGTATCTACAGCGATAGAGGTGAACATGCTAATTTCTATAGACAATATTTAGGTTTGGGTCCGGAAGAAAAACCTACTTTTTCGGATAATTTAAAATTCTTCTTCGGTTATCAAATCGGGCATATGTACTTCCGTTATTTCTTATGGAATTTTGTTGGAAGACAAAATGACGTACAAGGTCACGGTTCTACATTAGAGGGGAATTGGATTTCGGGTATCAAACCTATTGATAATATGTTGGTAGGGGGTCAAAGTGATTTGTCTACTTCCGAAAAAGAAAATCCTTCACGCAATACCTACTTCTTCTTACCATTGATAATTGGATTTATTGGTGCTTACTGGCATTTTGGTAAAAAGCAAAAGGATGCTTTAGTAGTCTTATTGCTGTTCTTCTTTACGGGTTTGGCGATTGTATTGTATTTAAATCAGTCTCCATTACAACCTCGTGAACGTGATTATGCATATGCAGGATCGTTCTATGCTTTCTCCATTTGGGTTGGTCTAGGTGTTATCGCGATTTGGGAATTCTTATCTAAAAAAGTAAATGTGAAATCCGCTGCTATTGGAGCTACAGCTTTAGGTGTTTTTGCAGCACCCGTATTGTTGGCTTCTCAAAACTGGGATGATCACGATAGATCGGAGAAATCACTTTCGCGTGATATGGCATTAAACTATTTAGAGTCTTGTGCGCCTAATGCGATTTTATTCTCTTATGGAGATAATGATACCTATCCACTATGGTATTTGCAGGAGGTAGAGGGCGTGCGTACTGACGTGCGTGTCGTGAATTTGAGCTTGCTGTCATCGGATTGGTATATGCGTCAGATGATGAAAAAAGTAAATGATGCGGATGCACTTCCAATTAATATTGATCCTGAAAAAATTAAAGATGGTGTTCGTGATGTGATTTACTATTACGATTATCAAATTCCAGGAAATGTGGATTTACAGGCTGCTTTAGAAGTAATGCTTTCGGATGATCCACAGAATAAAGTGCCATTACAGTCTGGTGAAAGTGCTAATATTCTTCCTACTAAAAACTTGAAATTGCAAGTTGATAAACAAGCGGTATTAGCGAATAAAGCTGTTCCGGCTATTTGGCAAGATTCAGTGGTCGATTCATTGACATTCACTTATCCAATGGGTTATGTTTCTCGTGCAGAATTGTCGGTATTATCTATTTTGGCAAATAACAATTGGAAACGTCCTATTTACTTTACCACGACAACTCCTCAACAATTCTATTTGGGATTGGATAAATACTTGGTGTCAGAAGGTTTTGCTTTGCGCCTAATTCCTGTAGATACTAAAGTAGAGGATGCGGAACAAGGTGCGGTACAACATACGGAGGAGGTTTATGATAAAATCATGAACAAATACCAATGGGGTAATATTAGTAAAGCGAAATATTTGGATCCTGATACATACCGTTATTTAACATTCTATTTGAGTTCTATATTTGGAGAGACTGCACAAAACTTACTACAGGATGGTAAGAAAAAAGAAGCGCACGATGTAGTGTTGAAAGCTTACGAAAATCTTCCAAAGAAAATCTTCCAAATGGGAGAAGCTATGAGTTATATTCCGTTATTGGATGCCATGTATCAGACAGGGGAATCAGCTAAAGCAAAAGAAATTGCATTACGTAATTTGACGTATATCAAAGAGAACATGCATTATTTCGCTTCAAATCAATACATCAAAGATTTGTCGGCAGAACGTAATGTACGTTTAGCATTAGTAGGCTTACAACGTTTGAAAATGTTGGGTGAGCAATACAAAGATGCCGATGTGCAGAAAGCAACTGCAGAACTTTGGAAACAATACGGTTATTTCTTCGGAGAATAAACTGGATTAAACTAATAAACATAAAAGAGGATGTCGTAAGGCATCCTCTTTTGTCTTTCAGTAGAAAGTTAAAGGGTATACTTTCTATTTTTTATTCCAACTCTGAATAAAAAAGCCTATTTTTGTCCAAATAATCCTATAATGAAACAATCGATTTTATTAGACGGTCCTAAGTTTCAAATTACAATCAAAAGATTGTGTCAGCAATTGATTGAAAATCACGGAGATTTCTCGAATTCAGCAATTATCGGTATTCAGCCGCGTGGTATTTTTTTAGCTAATCGTATAGCGAAAGAGTTGAAAGAGATGTTGGGCAAAGACGTAGATACAGGTGTGTTGGATATTACATTCTTCCGCGACGATTTCCGACTTAAAGGAAATTCCCCTTTACTTGCCAACAGTACGCAGATTGATTTTATTGTGGAAGGTAAGAATGTGATTTTTGTCGATGATGTGCTTTGGACTGGTCGTACTATTCGTTCGGCAATGGACGCTATCCAAGCTTTTGGTCGTTCCAATCGCATTGAACTTTTGTGTTTAGTAGACCGTAGATTCTCCAGACAGATACCTATTCAGCCTGATTATATCGGAATACAAGTAGATTCAATTGACTCTCAAAAAGTAATCGTGAGTTGGGAAGAAGTAGATAAGGAGGATAGTATCGTACTGATTACGGAAAAGAAATAATTTTTTCAGCGAAAAATACTAATAAAATGCCAACAACAACAGAACAGTTAAGTACATGCCACTTATTAGGCATCAAAGACCTAACTGAGCATGATATTCAATTAATTTTAGATACAGCAGCAAATTTTAAGGATGTCCTGAATCGTCCGATCAAAAAAGTTCCTTCGTTAAGAGATATTACTATTGCTAATGTATTCTTCGAAAACTCCACACGTACACGTCTATCTTTCGAATTAGCAGAAAAACGTCTTTCAGCAGACACCATCAACTTTGCAGCGTCTTCTTCCTCAGTGAGTAAAGGAGAGACTCTAATCGACACAGTCAACAACATCTTAGCCATGAAAGTGGATATGATTGTAATGCGTCACCCTTACGCTGGAGCAGGTGTGTTTTTGAGTAAACATGTAGATGCGCAAATCGTTAATGCTGGTGATGGTGCACATGAGCATCCTACACAAGCATTGCTGGATTCTTTTTCTATTCGTGAGAAATATGGTGATGTAGCAGGACGTAAAGTGGCTATCATCGGGGATATTTTGCATTCACGTGTAGCCTTATCAAACATTTTGTGTTTACAAAAGCAAGGTGCTGAGGTGATGGTTTGTGGTCCGACTACATTGATTCCTAAATATATCACTTCATTAGGTGTAAAAGTAGAACATGACTTAATGAAAGCGTTGAATTGGTGTGATGTGGCGAATATGTTGCGTATCCAATTAGAGCGTCAGGATATTGCGTATTTCCCATCATTACGTGAGTACTCCATGTTATATGGATTAAACAAAGAAATCTTGGATTCTCTGGATAAAGAAATTACAATTATGCACCCAGGACCAATCAATAGAGGTGTCGAAATTACTTCGGATGTAGCAGATAGTCAACATTCGATTATTCTCGACCAAGTTGAAAATGGGGTTGCGGTACGCATGGCAGTTTTATACTTGCTAGCAGGAAAGAGAGGTTAAGGTTTTAACCTCTCTTTTTTGTGTGCCCAGCATGGGCAATAACTCTAGGGTGTAAGTCCCAAACACGCCTTTACAGTGGGAAGTGTTAGCTTAGGACAAGGGTGTCCACCGCGAGGTGGAATCTGAAGGAAGTCTG
>PJUJ01000118.1_pt1 | contig 65911 bp, 51 predicted proteins | sample 1512321 | NCBI WGS metagenome assembly PJUJ01 (sample SAMN08177669, study PRJNA422409) | Feces metagenome, whole genome shotgun sequencing project. | isolation source: Chicken feces enriched on filter paper: beechwood xylan treatment | host: Gallus gallus | place: USA: Madison | collected 2015-01-15 | reverse complement strand
TGGGTAGAAAGCATCCTGATATCCGTTAAAGCTTAATTTAAGATACAAAAAAAGGAGTAGAAAATGCACTTTCCACTCCTTTTTTTTTGGTCCAATATAAAAGGGGACTTTTTCAGTGCCCTCCAAATTATGTAGCCCATTTTTTGTGTTTTATATTTTGGGATTATTAATTATCCCCTTATTAATTGTCAATTTTATAGATTTCTCCTAAGGTCGAAATGACATATTATATTAATCCTATTTATCCTTATTTTTTTGATGTTCCTTCCATTGCTTAGCAAAAGATTTATTAGGGAATTCCGGTAATTCTCTATTATCTCCCCAAGCTTTTTTAAAGAAATTGCGCATAAAGAAGTTTTTCATTTTCCCGCCAAAGAAATCTATCCATTTACGTTTTTTGACAGCAAAAGAGAAACCTTTCCACAGACGTTGTTCGGAAGTAGGAGCAAGGTTTTCCTGTACAGAATCTCTGCGATTCAATAATAACATTTTTTGAATATCAATATTTACAGGACAGACCTCAGTACATTTTCCACATAGACTCGATGCGTAGGAAAGATGTTTGAATTCTTTCATTCCGTTAAGGTGTGGCGATATTAAAGATCCTATAGGTCCTTGGTATGTGGTTTCGTAGGTGTGACCACCGATATTTTGATAGATAGGGCATACATTTAAGCAGGCTCCACAACGAATACAATATAAACCTTGGCGTTGATCTTTTTTCTCTAATACATTGGTTCTGCCATTGTTCAATAGGACAACATACATTTCTTCTGGGCCATCGGTTTCTTCATCTTTTTTGGGACCGCTCAAAAGTGTGTTGTAAACCGTAAGATTTTGACCTGTTCCATGTGAAGCTAGCAGTGGCCAAAATAAATCTAAATCTGCCATGCTGGGAATTACCTTTTCAATTCCCACAACAGCGATATGTACTTTTGGAAAAGAAGTGGTTAAGCGAGCATTGCCTTCATTCTCGGTAATGGCTATACTCCCCGTATCAGCGACTAGAAAGTTAGCACCCGTAATTCCGATTTCCGCTGTAGTATATTTTTCGCGCAAGATTTCACGAGCCTTCATCGTCAATTGTTCTGCTGTAGCATCCAGTGGCGTATCGAACTTTTCATGGAAAAGTTTGGCAATTTCTTCCAAACTCAAATGCATAGCTGGCGTAACAAAATGGTAAGGTTTGTGATTCAGCAATTGAATGATGTATTCACCTAAGTCACTTTCGATGGGATCAATACCTTTTTTTTCTAAGAAATGATTCAATTCAATTTCTTCAGTAGCCATGGATTTGGATTTGATAACCGATGTAGCATTATGCTTTTCAAAAATCTTCCAAATCTCTTGACGGGCTTCCTCTGCATCATTTGCCCAGATTACTTTGCCTCCATTTGCGGTAAAGCGTGCTTCAAAATCCACTAAGTATTTATCGAGATTCTCAATCGTTCGCCATTTAATAAGATTAGCTTTCGCTTTAGAATTTTCTAAATTGAAAAACTTATTTTTCCCTCTTTCGAACGCCGTGTTGTATTTATCAATATTGTTAGTGATGATTTCGCGGTGACGAAGGTCGAAGGATTTGGCTGAACTGTCTTCTAAAAACTTATCTGCGATATTTTGCGCCATGCTGACTCTGCTTAATCTCCTACAAAAATAAAAGCTGGTTATATACTAACCAACTTTTAAATATACCCGAAATTTTTAATTATTGTGTTTAATCATTCATAAAAAATCAAAAGAAGATTTTAGCATGACAGGCATGAAATAATTTATGCCAATCCGTATTTAAGAGCAAAAAGGACTAATCCGACACGGCTTTTTACTTCCAGTTTAATAAAAACGGCATCTCTGTAACCGTCTACAGTTTTAGGGCTTAAACACATTTTATCAGCTATTTCTTTATACGTGAGTTCGCTGCAAGCCCATTTTATGAATTCTTTTTCTCTTTCTTTCAGTTCAGAAATAATAGAACTAGATTTCATGTCTTCAATTTTTATTTTAAGAAGCTTTTGTGTGACAAAGTCCGTATAAAAGCTCCCTTTGTTTATTACATTTTCTATAGCTTGAAAAAATAAGTAAGGCTGCATGTCCTTTAGTAAGTAGCCTTTGGCGCCAGCTTTGAGCATTTTGATAATGACCTGTTCATCATCTTCCATTGTCAATGCGATAACTTTGATTTCTGGAAATCGTTCACTAAGCCACTGTGTAGTTTCTATACCATTTTTGTAGGGCATATTAATATCTATTAACACGACCTGAGGCAGTTCATTTGCGTTGGATAATGCTTGGATAAAATCTTCCCCATTGGCATTATTCATTACAACTTTGTATTTAGCGTCCTCCATGATCATATTTTCCAATGCTTTTGACATTAGCGTGTGATCGTCAACTATTGCTATTGGTATGTATTCCATGATATATTCTTTTTGTAGACAATTTTGGTTGTAGTGCCAGTGTTGGGTATGGATATGACCTTAAAACTTGCGCCAAGTAATTTTGCACGTAGTTCCATATTCTTTAATCCCGACCCATCTTGCGCATGATCAATTTGAAACCCCTTTCCATTGTCATTGATTTCTATATTTAAAGTGTTGGGATCCTCTGTGATTGTAATTTTGACTTCTTTTGCTTTAGAATGCTTGAGTATATTGTTTAAACTTTCTTGAATTATGCGAAACAGAATCAAACTATGTTTAGCAGGAATATCTACATCATGATTGTTAAAAGAAAAATCAATATGTAAAAGTCTTAATTTTTCAATCCTCAAAACCTGATGTTCAATAGATTCTATTAATCCGAAATGAACGATTTGTTCGGTAATGAGGTTTTTGGACAGATTGCGAATATCTTGTATGCACTCACCCAAAAGCTCATTTAGTTCTATTAATTCTGTATGGTGAGCATCTTCAATTTTATTAAGTAGTTGATTATGTTTTAATCGAACGACAGATAATTTCTGTCCTAAATCATCGTGTAGCTCTTGTCCTATATAATTTAAAGTTTGTTCTTTAATTTCTACTTGTGTATTCGCTAATTCCTTTTCAAACCATATATCCTTTTCCTTTTGTTCAAGCATTAAAGTGGTTTTCTTCTTCAAAAATATTAAGTATAAAAAAAGCATGATAAATATCACTAGCAGCAACGTGGCTGTAGAAACTATTACCAAATTGTTTTCTTCTATATTTTCCATGTGCTACTTCCAACAATTGTGCTTATGCCATAATACTCCTCTTGCTATTATTAAGTTACTTACAATATTTAAAGATAAAAGAATGATGAAATAAAGTTGTTCCGAAATTGTATGTCTAAAATAGAATATCGGTATACTTCCAATAAAAAAAATGAGTAAAGACACAGAAATCCAAAATGGTAAATAGTGTTTGATATGAAGTATCTTATTAGAATTAAATGTTTGGTATAGAAATAAAATGATTGAAAATAATAATAGTAAAATATTGATGTATAGCCAATTAAAAGAAAAATTTAAAAAGGCATTTTGATTAATAATAATCTGTATTAGAATATTTAGTACAAAAAGTAGAATTATAGTGAACTGTATTTTACGTAATGGTTTTAAATACAGAAGTTTAAAGTAATAGAAAAGGTAAAGAAAAAATACAATAGTCAAAAAGCCTACAGTATAAAAAATATCTGTAGGCAATTTGGTCAATTTGAAATAAAAAAAGCAAAAAATATCAATGATAGAAAGAGTGGAATAACCTATAATAAATAGAAAATTTTCTTTCTTACTTTGTCTTTTGATACAGTATAATAATATCATTACAAAAACAGATATTAACATACTTATTATTTTGCCTAATTCTATGTTCGAATCAATCATATTATTGCATTCCTTCTGAAGGTACTTTTGGTGGTGGAGCTAAGTTTACAGCATTTATACCTGAGATAGTTGTAATATGCTCATTTCTCGATGTTGAAGTGCTAGTTAAGCTCTTAATGTTTTGGTTTTGTGACGTAGTTGTTTGTGTTGTAGGGACTATAAATATGGTTTGGTAACCAGCATAATCAGGGTTAGCCATTTTATCTTTAGGGTAATCCAAAGGGTATTTTCCCAAGTAAATGCGCAAGCCTAGATTTTCTAGCTGCTGTTTTTTAGCATTTTCTTTGACGTAATGGATATATCCTTCCAAATCTTCTAATGAGATCCAATACCACCTTGAATCTGGTTCTCCCTTTCGGAATTCTGTGAGAACTTTGTTATTCGTGTTGGAATATTCATCAAATAGCAAAGTGCCTTCCTTATAGTTAATAAGTTTTTTTTCATAAGAAGAAGAAAGTTTGTTTTCTTCTTGCCTGGGAGAGCAGCTAGGAGCCCACATACTGCCGAACAACAATATGCATAAGACATTGATGTTGCGACTTAAATTTCTCTGTTTCATAACGTTTGTTTGTTGGTGTAGTAATTTATATTAAAATTAACTATATATAAGGGTTTCTAAAAGGGGAAAAATCCTGTTTTTTAATAAATCATATTTCTCAAAAAGTAAAATATGAAGTGTGTTAATAGAAATCTTAATAAATCTTCTCTTCTTAGTATTGAAATGATTCGATTTTATGTTTTATAATAAAATCTTTTTTAAAATCAGTATTTTTGTTGCTCTAAACCCTTCTACCGTAAATATGAATTTGATTCCACTACTTGTTTAAATTGCCATAAGGAAATCCATGGCAAATATTGTTCTCATTGTGGGCAAAGTGCTGACACGCATCGTTTGTCTTTGTCTCATTTTATAGCCCATGATGTGGTGCATGGCGTTTTTCATTTGGACAAAGGATTATTGTTTACTATTAAACAAGTGCTTACCAGACCGGGTTATGCAGCGATGGACTATATTGCAGGGAAACGAAAATCGTATTATAACTTTTTCTACCTCATATTATTATTGGTCGGGTTTTATTCTTTAGTGAGTAAGTTTAATGGAAGTCTTTTTCCTGATTTGCAAGAAGTTGATATTGAAGATAAAACGGGGGTTAATGATTTTCTCCATAATTATAGCAAGGCGATATTAATTGCTTTTGTTCCTGTAATCTCCTTCAATAGTTATATGCTATATAAAAGAGTGAAGCTAAATTATCTGGAACACGTTATTGTGTCAGTTTTACCGTTCATTGGTGTCCTGTTGACTTTTATTGGGGCTAAACTTTTAGAACCTTTGGAGTTATTACGTTTTTCTGCGTTGGAGTCGGTTATTAGTTGGCTCCACTTTATTGCAATTCTTGTCTATACGAACCTATCATTCTATCAAGCTTTTAAAGGTTTTTACTCGAAGAAAGGCATATTCTTTAGATTTCTATTGTTCTGCTTTTTAGTATTTGTAGAAATCGTTGTCTTCTTTGTCGTGCTGATTGTCTTCTTTGGAGGAGGAGGGACGATAAGTATTTAATAAAATAATGTTGCAAAAATTAAAAGGCTGATTAATTTATATTAATCAGCCTTTCTTTTATGTTTAATAGCACTTAATCTTTCACAGCCAAGGCTAAACTTAATTCGTCTAATTGAGCTTGGTCAACTGGCGCAGGTGCATCAATCATCACATCGCGACCTGAATTGTTTTTAGGGAATGCGATGAAATCACGTATAGTTTCTTGACCACCTAAAATAGCTACCAAACGGTCTAAACCAAATGCCAAACCACCATGTGGAGGAGCTCCGTATTGGAAGGCATTCATTAAGAAACCGAATTGTTCTTGTGCTTGCTCAGCAGTAAATCCTAAATGTTTGAACATTAAAGCTTGTGTTTCTTTATCGTGGATACGGATAGAACCTCCACCGATTTCATTACCATTCAATACCAAATCATAAGCATTAGCACGAACTTTACCTGGATCAGTATCCAACAAGTGCATGTCTTCTGGTTTTGGTGAAGTGAATGGGTGGTGCATCGCGTGGTAACGCTCTGTTTCTTCATCCCACTCCAATAACGGGAAGTCAACAACCCAAAGCGGAGCAAATTCATCTGGCTTACGTAAGCCCATACGGTTGCCCAATTCCATACGTAAAGCCGAAAGTTGAGCTCTTGTTTTGTTTGCAGGACCCGATAATACCAAAATTAAATCCCCTTCTTTAGCGCCTGTTGCTTCAGCCCATTTTGCTAAGTCAGCCTGATCGTAAAATTTATCTACAGAAGATTTGTATTGACCATTCGCTTCACATTTCACGTAAACCATACCTGAAGCACCTACTTGAGGACGTTTTACCCAATCAATTAAAGCGTCAATTTCTTTACGTGTGTAGGAAGCCGCGCCTGGTACCGCGATACCAACTACTAATTCAGCGTTGTTGAATACTGCAAACTCTTTGTGTTGTGCTACAGCGTTCAATTCACCGAACTTCATGCCGAAACGAATATCTGGTTTATCGTTACCGTATGTACGCATAGCTTCATCAAAAGTCATGCGTGGGAATTTTTCGATATCGATATTGTGAATTTTCTTTAATAAATGACGTGTCAAACCTTCAAATACGTTCAAGATATCTTCTTGCTCGATGAAAGACATTTCACAGTCGATTTGTGTGAACTCAGGTTGGCGATCCGCACGTAAATCTTCATCGCGGAAACATTTTACAATTTGGAAATAACGGTCCATGCCAGCAACCATTAACAACTGTTTGAACGTTTGAGGAGATTGTGGCAACGCGTAAAATTGTCCTGGATTCATACGTGAAGGCACGACAAAGTCACGAGCTCCTTCTGGAGTTGATTTGATTAAATAAGGTGTTTCTACCTCACAGAAATCTAAATTGGATAAGTAGTTACGAACCTCTTGAGCTACTTTGTGGCGGAACAACAAGCTGTTTTTAACGGGATTACGACGGATGTCTAAGTAGCGATATTTCATACGAATATCTTCACCGCCATCAGTTTCGTCTTCAATAGTGAAAGGAGGAAGTTGCGCTTCGTTAAGAATAGTTAATTCATTTACCAAAACTTCAATTTCTCCTGTTGGAATATTACCGTTTTTAGATTCGCGTTCGATAACCGTACCTTTTACTTGGATTACGAACTCACGACCTAAAGATTTAGCCAATTGCATGACGCTAGCTTCTGTACGTGCTTCATCAAAGATTAATTGTGTGATTCCGTAGCGATCACGTAAATCCACCCAAATCATGAAACCTTTGTCGCGAGATTTTTGTACCCAACCAGCAAGAGTTACTTCCTTATTTACATCGGCGATTCGGAGTTCGCCGCAATTATGACTTCTATACATATTTATAAAGTAGAAAATATATTCTGCAAAATTATTGGTTTTAGCCGACAATAACGAATCCAACCTGAGAAATAAAATGGAGAGATTTTGAGTCTTTTTTCTCGAAATATATGACACTATTTGTTTCTACCACTTTCCCCCACTTAACGAATATTTGCCAATTTTCAGGTGTAAAAAGGAGGTAAAAAAGCTGTTTTGTTGCACAAAAATGACATTGTGGACCTTAAAAATTAACTTCTTGATTTTCAATAAAAACGCGCCTGATTATCAGAAATAAGCGATTTTTTTAGGAGTTAATTGTAGCGAAAATTTGATGTGGAAAACTTTTTTGTGGGGGAATGTGGGAGTATGTGGGAGAAAGTGTATACTTTTACATTAAATTTGATTAGAGGTATAGACTACAGATGAATTTTTTAATCGGAGAATACGAATGCAAGCTGGACGCCAAAGGAAGAATGGTGGTTCCTGCAGCGCTCAAGCGTCAGTTGCCTGACGTGGAGCGTGAAGGGCTTGTTGTGAATCGTGGCTTCGATGGAAATTTAGTGATTTATACTCGCGCAGAATGGAATAGGATCTTGTCGCAATTGGCAAGATTAAATCAGTTTCAGGCTAAGAATCGTGATTTCGTACGGAAATTTACGAGCGGAGCTACGGAGTTGATGTTGGATTCTGCGGGGCGTGTGCTTTTGCCAAAGCCTTTGTTGGATTACGCACAAGTGGGTTCTGATTTGGTGTTGGTGTGTAACTTGAGCAAAGTAGAGTTGTGGTCTAAAGCGAAGTACGACGAGAAGATGAATGCTATTTCTGAGGAAGACTTCTCGGATTTAGCGGAATCAGTAATGGGAGATTTTGATCTAGAAGGAGGTTTTAATGTCTAATGAACAAGTGTATCACGTGCCAGTAATGCTTCATGAATGCATGGAAGCTTTGGATATTAAGCCGGATGGGGTTTATGTAGATGTGACTTTCGGTGGTGGAGGTCATTCTCGTGAGATTTTAAAGCGATTAGGTCCTAAAGGAAAATTGATTGCTTTTGATCAAGATCCTGATGCGATAAATAATGCTATCGATGACGAACGTTTTGTGTTGGTTCATCAAAACTTTCGTTTCTTGAAAAACTACCTGCGCCTTGAAGGTGTGAAAGAAGTTGACGGGATCTTGGGTGATCTTGGGGTTTCTTCTCATCAATTTGATGATGCAGAACGAGGTTTTTCAATTCGCTTTGATGCGGATTTGGATATGCGTATGGATCAGGTGTCTGATTGGGATGCGCGAAAAGTATTGAAAACTTATGCTGAAGAAGATTTGCATCGCATTTTCGGAATGTACGGAGAGGTACAAAATGCAAAATCTTTAGCCAAAACTATAGTTACTGCGCGATTAGCAAATGAAATCAATACGGTAGCGGAACTGAAAGAGGTGATAAAAAAGATGGTTCCGAAAGGAAAAGAACATAAATATCATGCTCAGGTTTTTCAAGCGTTGCGTATCGAGGTGAATAAGGAATTGGAAGCTTTGCAAGAGTTTTTGCTGCAAAGTATTTCTGTTCTTAAAGAAGGTGGTCGTTTGGTAATTATGTCTTACCATTCCTTGGAGGATCGTTTGGTGAAAAATTTCATGTTGAAGGGGAAGTTTAAAGGTGATGTGGAAAAAGACTTTTTTGGCAATGAGATAAAACCATTCCGTGTAATTACACGCAAGGCGATTACAGCTTCTGAAGAAGAGTTGCAGAGAAATAACCGTTCGCGAAGTGCAAAATTGCGCGTTGCGGAAAAGATTAATAACTAGCTGGAAGCGTTATGTCGAGAAGAAATACGTTGCGTAACGAAGAGCTGAGTGAAGATGTTCAAGAGGAAATCTCGGAGTCGGTAGAGGAGAAGGTAGAGGAAACGCGTAGTTTTCTACGCAATCTATTTTCGCCGGCAAAATTGTCTACTTATTTAGTGACAAAGAATTTGCCTTTTGGTGCTTTCTTAGCATTGTTAGCGTTGTTGTATATTTCGAATCGCCATTTAGCGGAGCGTACGGTGAGACAGATTGATCGTTTGGGTAGAGAGGTGAAAGAGTTGAGTTGGGATTATAAGTCGTTGTCTGCGGAGTTGATGAAATTGACTACGCAGTCGGAGATAGCCAAAAGAGCGGATACGCTTGGTTTGAAAGAGCGTACCGAACCGCCAATTAAACTTGAAATTGTAAATAGGAAGAATAAGTAGTCTATTACTTAGGATGAATATAAGGAAGTCCATATTGGTGCGTGTATACCTGGCCTTTGGCTTGATGGTATTTGGAGCTTTGGCAGTTTTTGCTAAGCTTTTGCACTTGCAGTATGTGGATGGAAATAAATGGAGAACGATAGCGGATAGTTTAACTATTCAAGAGCGCGTAGTTGAGGCGGCAAGGGGAAATATTTATTCGGTAGATGGTAGTCTGTTGGCTACTTCGGTTCCGGAATATGAAATTCGTTTTGATGCGATGTCGATTCCTGTAGAATACAATGAAGTTTTCAATAATAAAGTGGATTCGTTGGCATCAAAACTAGCGGGCTTCTTTAAAGATAAATCTTCTCGTCAGTATTTGACGATTTTAAAACAGGCGAGAAGTAAAAAACAACGTTATGTGTTGTTGAAGCGTGCTGTTTCGCATCAAGATTTGAAGGTCTTAAAGACCTTTCCTTTGTTTAAAACGTTTAGAGAAGGGAAAAGAAGATACTCCAGCAGTTTGGTTGCGGTGCGACAAAACAAAAGAATTTTGCCTTTTACAAATCTTGCTGCTCGGACAATTGGTTACAAGAATGATGAGTTTAGAGTGGGGTTAGAAGGTGCTTACGGAGATTATATCGAAGGTACAAGTGGGGCGCAAATGATGCAACGTATTGCGGGCGGTGTTTGGGTTCCATTGAATAGAGAGGTGGAGGTTGCGCCAGTTGATGGGTCGGATATTATTTCGACTATCGATGTGAATATGCAGGATATGGCACAACGCGCACTGGGTAAACAAATGGTTATCAGTAATGCGGATGAGGGTTGTGTGGTGCTGATGGAAGTGCAAACTGGTGAAATTAGAGCTATAGCCAACTTTACCAAAGATAAAGACGGGGAGTATCGTGAGAAATTTAATTATGCGATAGCTCAACGTGCTGATCCAGGATCGACATTTAAATTGGCTTCGTATTTAGCCTTGCTTGATGATAGGTATGTAGACACGACGACTAAGGTTGATATTGGAAATGGAACATATAAAGTTCCTTCGCACACCATTCGTGACTCACATGCTCCGAAGAAGTCTATAGTTACGGTAAAAGAAGCTTTTGAGGAATCTTCTAACGTGGGGATTACCAAGTTGGTGAACCAGCATTACGGCGATAATCCATCGAAGTATACTTCGAAATTACATAGTTGGGGCTTACATGAGCCATTGCATTTGCAAATACCAGGAGAGGGAATTCCGGTTGTGAAAACTCCACAAAGTAAGTCCTGGAGTAAATTGTCTTTAATACAAATGGCTTACGGCTACGAACTTTTGTTGACACCATTACAGACGTTGACATTGTACAACGGGGTGGCAAATAATGGTAAAATGATTGCGCCGTTGTTTGTGAAAGAAATTAGACACTTGGGAAATACAGTTGAGCGTTTTGAAGCTCGCGTAATCAATAAGCAAATGGCGTCTCCGGAAGCTATTAGCAAAATGAAAGGAATGCTTGAAGGGGTGATGATTGAAGGTACGGGCAAGAAATTGACAAGTCCTTGGTATACAGCGGCCGGAAAAACGGGAACTGCGCAGATGGCGGATAATTCTCGTGGATACGGTGCTAGACGTTATCAATCCTCTTTTGCAGGGTATTTTCCAGCAGAGAATCCAAGGTACTCCATGATTGTGGTGATTCGTAATCCACGCAATGGATACTATGGTGGTTCGGTAGCTGGTCCGGTGTTCAAAGAATTAGCGGATATGGTGTATGCTAATGATATGAAATTGCATGGCACATTTGCGAATAAAGCTGTTAATACAGCTGGTTCACGTACGCCATTAACATTGAATGGTTCGAAAGAATCATCATTAAAGGTGTATCAAGCTTTAGGATTTAATCCTCAAAATTGGAATGTTATCAGTCAGGGCGACTCTGCGGTAGCTCATCAAGGTGTTCCATTTATGGAGGTAAATATAAAAGAAGGTTTAGTTCCAAATGTAAAAGGTATGGGCTTAGTCGATGCAATTTTTACAATGGAAAATGCAGGTTTTAAAACGAAAGTAGTTGGCAAAGGTAAAGTCATTGCGCAATCTTTAACGCCTGGACAAAGATTGAAAATAGGTTCTAATGTATCACTAGAATTGAATTGATATGATATTAAAAGAGTTGTTGCACGCTATTCCTGTTTTGCAGGTGATTGGTTCACTTGACGTGGAGGTGAATGCTATTACGTTTGACACTAGACAAGTGCAGCAAGGTTCTCTTTTTGTAGCGGTGCGTGGTGTGCATACAGACGGTCATTTGTATTTAGCGAAAGCTATTGAGAGTAATGCGGCTGTAGTTGTGCTGGAAGATTTGCCAGAAGATATTAATTCAGAAGTTACCTACATTAAAGTAAGTGATAGCGCTTATGCTTTGGGAATTATTGCAGGTAATTTTTACGGTAATCCTTCTCAAAACTTGAAACTTGTTGGTGTGACAGGTACAAATGGTAAAACTACGGTAGCAACCTTATTATTCAATCTTTTTAAACAAATGGGCTATCATGTAGGATTGCTTTCAACTGTTGAAAATAGAATTGGTTCGACTGTAGTGCCAGCGACACATACCACTCCAGACCCGGTGGCTTTGAATAAGCTATTGTGTCAAATGGTGGATGATGGATGTGACTATTGTTTTATGGAGGTGAGTTCTCATGCAATTGTGCAGCAACGAATTGTAGGTTTGCGTTTTGCTGGTGGGATTTTCACCAACATCACACACGACCATTTAGATTTCCACGGCACATTTGATAACTATATCAAAGCGAAGAAAAAATTCTTTGATGATTTGGATGGTTTTGCATTTGCCTTGACGAATGTGGATGATAAAAACGGAAACGTAATGCTTCAGAATACATTTGCGCACCGTAAAACCTATGGTCTTCAAAATATGGCTGACTTTAAAGCGAAAGTATTGGAGTCACATTTTGATGGCATGTTGTTGCAAATTGATGCGCATGATTTGTGGGTGAAATTAGTAGGGGGATTTAATGCTTATAATCTATTAGCGGTATACGCTTCTGCTATTCTGTTGGAACAGGAAACACAAAAAGTATTAGTTGCTTTAAGTGAAATTTCAGGTGCGGAAGGAAGATTCGAAACGGTTCGTTCGAAATCGGGAATTGTTGGAATTGTGGATTATGCACATACGCCTGACGCGGTGGAAAATGTGTTAGAAACAGTAAAGGATTTACGTAACGCAGGTCAGCAAATCATCACGGTATTAGGTTGTGGTGGTGACAGAGATAAAACAAAACGTCCAGAAATGGCGAATGTGGCATTGAAATACAGTGATAAATTGATTATCACGTCTGATAATCCGCGTACTGAAGATCCTGTACAGATTATCAAAGATATGGAAGTGGGAATTTCGCCAGAGAAGAAGAAAAATACGTTTAGCATTACAGATCGTCGTGAAGCTATCCGTGCTGCGGTTCATTTGGCTAATCCTGGTGATATTGTGTTGGTAGCAGGAAAAGGACACGAAAAATATCAAGAAATAAATGGGGTGCGTCATCATTTTGATGATAGAGAGGAGTTGGAAAATACATTTAACGAACAATAAGGGGAACGATGTTATATTATTTATTTGATTGGCTACAAGAAAATTGGAAGATCCCAGGATCGGGATTGTTTCAATATATTTCGTTTCGTACTGCGATGGCGGTTATTTTATCGCTTATCATTACGACAGTTTATGGTAGCCGATTGATCCGATTATTGCACAAAAAACAAGTAGGTGAAACTATTCGCGATTTAGGTTTAGAGGGGGAGAAAACGAAACAAGGTACGCCAACGATGGGTGGTTTGATTATCATCGCTGGTATTTTGATTCCCACTTTACTGTTTGCAAAAATAGACAACATTTATATCATCATTATGATTGTTACCACTCTTTGGATGGGGGCAATTGGTTTCTTAGATGATTATATCAAAGTATTTAAAAAGAATAAAGAAGGTTTAGCAGGTCGTTTTAAGGTAGTTGGTCAAGTTGGCTTAGGAATTCTAATTGCTATTACAATGTATTTCCATCCGGATATTGTAGTTCGTGAGCAAGTTTTGAATCCTACTTCGGATAAACCTGTTGAAGTGGTGGTGAATCCTAGCACGGGCGAGACAACCTATGCGGATAATGTGAAGTCTACAAAAACAAATATTCCTTTTTACAAGGATAATGAGTTCGATTATTCTAAAGTATTGACTGTGATTGGTATAGATAATCCTTGGGCAACATTTGGGTTGTTCTTGGTTGTCGTTGTTTTCATTGTTACAGCCGTTTCCAATGGTGCAAACATTACCGATGGTATTGATGGTCTTGCAACGGGTACTTCCGCCATTATTGGTATAACCATAGCGATTTTGGCGTATGTTTCGGGTAACATTATTTTCTCTGACTACCTGAATATTATGTATATCCCTAATTCGGGTGAGCTGGTGATTTTTGCGGGAGCATTTGTGGGAGCGTGTACTGGATTTTTGTGGTACAATGCTTTTCCTGCGCAAGTCTTCATGGGAGATACAGGGTCATTAGCTATCGGTGGTATTATTGCGGCATTTGCGATTTTGATTCGTAAAGAATTGTTGATTCCAATCTTATGTGGTGTGTTTTTGATCGAAAATCTTTCTGTGATTTTACAAGTATCGTACTTCAAATACACCAAGAAAAGATTTGGTGAAGGCAGACGAATCTTTTTGATGTCGCCATTACATCACCATTATCAAAAGAAAGGTTATCACGAGGCTAAAATCGTTACGCGTTTTGTAATTGTGGGGGTGATCTTAGCGATTTTGACAATAGTAACATTAAAAGTTAGATAATATGGGAAATATAGCAAATACCTATTATCCGCAGTCGGGACGTTTGGTAATCCTTGGGGCAGGTGAAAGCGGAGTTGGAGCTGCCATATTGGGTAAAGACAAAGGCTTTGATGTTTTTGTATCGGATATGGGGAGTATTGCTGATTCATATCAAGCAATTTTAGAAGAAGAAGGAATTGCTTTTGAATCTGGACAGCATACAGAAGATTTGATTTTGAAGGCTGCTGTTATTGTCAAAAGTCCCGGTATTCCTGAAAAGGCGCCTTTGATTAAGAAGCTTCGTTCTTTGAATATACCTGTGATCTCAGAAATTGAGTTTGCAGCACAATATACAGATGCAAAATTAATTTGTATCACAGGGTCAAATGGTAAGTCGACGACGACAATGTTGACCTATTACATGCTCCAAAAAGCGGAACAAAATGTAGGTCTTGCGGGTAACATTGGCAAAAGCTTCGCTTTGCAGGTGGCTCGTGAATCTTATGATACGTATGTGTTAGAAATTTCCAGTTTTATGTTGGATGATATGTATCATTTCCGTGCGGATGTAGCCGTGATATTAAATATTACACCGGACCATTTGGACCGCTATGAATACAAGATGGAGAATTATGTGAATTCTAAATTCCGCATGATTCAAAATCAACGTCCTGAAGACTATTTTATCTACTGTTTGGATGATGAAGAAACGGTAAAAGCGTTGCCAAGATTTGAAATAAAAGCACAGCAATTGCCTATGACACAAGAGCAGATTGTTGAAATCGGTGCTTATTTGGACGAAAATAAAAATGTGAAAATTAACTTACCTAATAGAGACGAGTTTGAGATGAATATTGAAGAGTTATCATTACAAGGAAAGCACAATGTCTATAATAATATGGCATCTGGCTTAATTGCCAAAGTGCAAGAATTACGCAACCAAAGCATGAAAGAAAGCATGGGATCGTATGTGAATATTGAGCATAGATTAGAACATGTCGCGCTGATTGGTGGTGTAAATTACATTAACGATTCTAAGGCTACGAATGTGAATTCCGTGTGGTACGCTTTGGAAAGCTTCTCTACAAACATCGTTCTGTTATTAGGTGGAGTAGATAAAGGAAACGATTACGATATGCTTCGTGATTTGGTAAAACAAAAAGTAAAAGCAATTATCTGTATCGGTAAAGACACTTCTCGTATTCACGATGCTTTCGAAGATGAAGTTGAGGTAATTGTAAACAGTTCTTCGATGGATGATGCTGTAAACATTGCATCGCATATTGCAGAAAAAGGTGATACTGTATTGTTGTCTCCAGCTTGTGCAAGTTTCGATTGGTTCAAAAATTACGAAGAAAGAGGCGATAAATTTAAGGAAGCTGTAATGGCATTATAGTTTAGTTATGGAGCAAATCTTTTCAAAACTAAAAGGCGATAAATGGATCTGGATTATCGTGATAATCTTATCAGGATGGTCTTTGCTTGCTGTATATAGTTCGGTAGGTACTTTGGCTTATAAAGAAGGCAAAGGAACAGAATTGTATTTGGTGAAGCACTTCTCCATTATTGCTGTGGGTTTAGTTTTGATGTATTTGTCTCATAAACTCGATTACAGATGGTACGCTGGTATATCGAAAATCTTAATGGTAATTACTATTCCATTGTTGTTTTATACGTTGATTTTCGGTAACAATGTGAACGACGCTTCACGTTGGGTTACCATTCCAGTAATTAATCAGACCTTTCAAACATCCGATTTAGCAAAATTGGCTTTGATTACGTTTTTGGCGCGAATGCTTTCACGTAAAGCGCACGAAATTAAGGATTTGAAAAAATCATTTATCCCAATCATGGGAACTGTTTGTGCGGTTTTTGTTTTGATTGCATGGGCCAATTTATCGACAGCATTGATGTTGTTTGGAACGAGTATATTGTTGCTGTTGATAGGTCGTGTAAGTGCAAAGCAAATTGGAATTGTATGTGTGGGCGGAGGAGTGCTTTTGGCGCTAGTTATTCTATTAGGTCCTCGCCGTGCTACATATATGAGCCGTATTGAAGGTTTCTTCAAAACAGAAAAAGTGGATGGTGTTGCTGCGACAGTGCCATTTCAAGAAGATAAAAACTTCCAAGCTAATAATGCAAAAATTGCGATAGCAACAGGCGGTTTGTTTGGAAAAGGACCAGGAAATAGTATTCAACGTAATGTGTTGCCGCACCCATATTCGGATTTCATCTTTGCAATCATTATCGAAGAATATGGAACTATTGGTGGAGTCATTTTGATCATGCTGTATTTGGCTTTGATGTATCGTGTGATTCGTATTGTGACATTAAGTCCGCGAGCGTTCGGTGCTTTTTTGGCGGCAGGATTAGGATTTAGTCTGACTATTCAGGCCTTAGCAAATATGGCGGTAGCTGTTGGTTTAGGACCAGTAACAGGGGTGCCATTGCCATTGGTAAGTATGGGTGGTACGTCGATATTATTTACAAGTGTTGCATTAGGTATTATTCTTTCGGTAAGTAGAAGTATCGAGGAATTAAAAAATAAAGAGGAGTTGCAGGAAGGTAATATTACTGCTCCAAAAACAGCTTCTCCTAAAAAAGTGGTAGTAGGTACAGTATAAAGAAAATTGATTATGGCGCATAAAGTAATCATAAGTGGTGGTGGAACTGGAGGGCATATCTTTCCGGCAATTGCAATAGCGAATGCCTTGCGCCGTATCGAACCTGATATTGAGATCTTATTTGTAGGTGCAAACGGTAAGATGGAAATGGAGAAAGTACCTGCTGCTGGATATACAATCGTTGGGTTAGATATTCAAGGTTTTAATCGTTCTTCATTATTGAAGAACATTTCTCTTCCTTTCAAAATGATTAATAGTCTGTTGAAAGCGAGAAAAATAATAAAGGATTTCAAAGCCGATGTTGCAGTAGGTGTTGGTGGATATGCTTCAGGTCCATTGTTGATGATGGCAAACATGATGGGCTTGCCTACGTTAATCCAGGAGCAAAATTCTTTTGCAGGTAAGACGAATAAGAGTTTAGGAGGTAAGGCAAAGAAAGTTTGCGTAGCCTATGAAGGTATGGACAAGTTTTTTCCTGCGGAAAAAGTGTTGTTGACAGGAAATCCCATTCGTCGTCCTTCGGTAGATATCGAAGGCAAAAAAGGCGAAGCATTGGTTTTCTTTGAGTTGGAAGCAGGAAAGAAAACAATTCTGGTAACAGGAGGAAGTCTTGGGGCTGGAACATTGAATGACTGTGTTAAGCAAGCATTTGAAAAATTCAAAGACGCAGATGTGCAAGTCATTTGGCAGTGTGGAAGCTATTATCATGAAACATTGAATAAAGAAATTCAAGATTTACCTTACAATGTGAAAATGATGCCGTTTTTACAACGTATGGATTATGCATATGCCGCTGCCGATTTGATTATCGCGAGAGCGGGTGCTGGTACAATTTCAGAATTGTGCGTAGTAGGCAAACCCGTGATTTTGGTGCCATCACCGAATGTTGCCGAAGATCACCAAACTAAAAATGCAATGGCATTAGTGAATAAAAATGCCGCATTGATAGTGAAAGATGTAGAAGCTCGTCATCATTTAGTAGACAAAGCTTTAGCATTATTGAAGGATGAAAGTAAAATGAACGACTTAGCAGATAACATCAAAAGGCTAGCCTTATTGGATGCAGATGATGTAATTGCTCATGAGGTTTTAAAAATAATAAAATAAGGGAATGATAAATATTGATCAAGTAAAGCAAGTTTATCTTATCGGTATCGGTGGTATTGGTATGAGTGGTTTGGCACGTTACTTCCAACATTTGGGATGTAAAGTGTCGGGTTATGATCGTACAGAGACAGATTTAACTATTGCCTTAGTAGAAGAAGGTATTGATATTATTTATCAAGATGACGCGAGTTTAATTCCTTCGGGATTTGCTCAACCTTCGGAAGAAAGTTTAGTGATTTTCACACCTGCTATTCCAAAGGATTCGAAAATCAAGCATTATTTTATTGATAAAGGATTTGAGCTTTTTAAGCGTTCGCAAGTTTTAGGTTTTATCAGTGCGAGCCGTTTCACTATTGGTGTAGCAGGTACGCATGGTAAGACGACGACTTCGACTATGATTGCCCATATCTTGAAAGATTCTGGATATGATTGTTCGGCTTTCTTAGGTGGTATTAGTTCTAATTATAATACGAATGTATTGTACGGAAATAATAATGTAGTCGTAGTTGAAGCGGATGAGTACGATCGTTCATTCTTGACGTTGCATCCAAATATTGCAGTTGTGACTTCTGCCGATGCTGATCACTTGGATATTTACGGAGATGAATCGCATTTGATCGAGTCATTTCAAATGTATTTAGACAGAGTGGTAGAAGGTGGTCATCGTATCGTGAAAAAAGGATTGCCATTCTCTGGAGATATTTCTTATTCAAAAGACGAGCAAGCGGATGCGCATGCAGAGAATATTAAAGTAGTGGATGGCGAATTCTATTTTGATTATGTGAAAGGGGATTTTCGTATCGAGCATATCAAAATGGGAATTGCGGGGCTTCACAATATTGAAAATGCTGTGGCAGCTATTACAGTTGCTTTGTTACTTAAGATTGAACAAGATAAAATTGTTGCAGCATTAGCGAATTTTAGAGGAGCTAAAAGACGTTTTGAATATATCGTTCGTAACGAAAAGTCAATTTATATAGATGATTATGCACACCATCCAGAAGAGTTGCGCGCATTTTTATCATCCTTGCATAAGTTGTACCCTAATAAAAAACTAACAGTGGTATTCCAGCCACACTTATTCTCACGTACGCGTGATTTCGTGGATGGATTTGCTGAAGTTTTGGGTATGGCGGACGAATTATTGTTGATGGAAATTTACCCAGCGCGTGAATTACCCATTGAAGGTGTTACTTCTTCTTGGTTATTGGATAAAGTAAAATCAGACAACAAGCGCGTGGTGTCTCCAGAGGAAGTGTTGGGTTTCATCAAAAATGAAAAGCCAGAATTAGTAGTAACGGTAGGAGCAGGAGATATTGATAGATTAATAAAACCATTGAAAGCAATTTTAGAACAATAATATGAAGAATATCAGATGGGGGCTAGTTTTCTATACTTTCCTTGGCATTGCGGCCTTGGCTGGTTTGATCGTGCTCATGAGTCTGATTAATCATAAAGATGCTGCTCAGGTTTGCAAATCTTTGAAAGTAAATGTGGAAGGTAAAGAAACTTTTATTGACCAACATGATATTTCAAAAATGATTAACAATCAATTCGGTACCATTACAGGTAAAGAATTGAAAACTATAAAGTTTGAAGAAATAGAACAAGCTATTGAAAAGTTACCATATGTGTCAAATGCCGAGATTCATACCGACATGGATGGGACAGTCAATGTCAATGTTCAACAGCGTGAAGTCGTTTTGCGTGTGATTAACCAGGATGGACGCGAGTTTTATGTGGATACAAAGGGACATAAAATTCCAGTAACATTGAAATATGTGCCCCATGTGTTGGTGGCTAATGGTAAAATCCGTGAAAGTTACACGAAGCCGTTGGAGCAAGTAGAAACCAAAATGGTGAAAGACCTAGTCCACATCGTGGACCATGTGAAGGGCAATGATTTGTGGGAAAATCAGATTGTTCAGATTTATGTTAATGAACAGAATGATATTGAATTAATTCCACGTGTAGGCAAAGAAGTGTTGGTTATCGGCTCAGCAGATTCTTTGGATTACAAACTCAAAAGATTGGAAATGTATTATAAAAATATATTGCCAAAAGTAGGAACAGAAGCGTACGCTAAAGTGAATGTGAAGTACGGCGGACAAATCATCTGTGAACGGAGAGAAGGATGGTACATGGATAGCTTGCAGATGAAAATTAACATGAAAAATTAAAAATACAGCATATGAAACCAAGAATTACAGACAATGAAAAAGAAAATCCGATCATCGTTGGTTTAGATATCGGTACGACAAAGATTTGTGTTACTGTAGGACGACGCAGTGGTACAAACAAAATTGAATTATTAGGTGTGGGTAAGGCAGAATCTGCTGGTGTGAACCGTGGGGTGGTTGCTAATATTCAAAAGACTGTATTTAGTATCCGTGAAGCTGTTTCTTTGGCAGAAGGACAGTCCAATGTGGATATTAAAGTAGTTAATGTTGGTATCGCCGGTCAACATATCAAAAGTATTCAACATCGTGGTATTTTAACTAAGAACGATGATGATGAAATCAACCGTATGGATGTAGAGCGTTTGATTTCTGATATGTATAAATTGGTTTTGCCTCCGGGTGAAGAAATTATTCATGTGTTGCCTCAAGAGTTTACGATTGATAATGAACCAGGTATCAAAGAACCAATTGGGATGGCTGGTCGTCGCATGGAAGCTAATTTCCATATCATCTCAGGTCGTGTAACTGATATTAAAAACATCAAGAAATGTGTGGATAACTCTGATTTAGAGGTATCTTCATTAGTACTTGAGCCGTTGGCATCATCCGAAGCTGTATTGGATGAAGAAGAAAAAATGGCTGGTGTAGTTCTTGTTGATATTGGTGGTGGTACTACTGATGTGGCAATTTTCCACGAAGGTATTATCCGTCATACTGCTGTAATTCCATTAGGAGGTAATATTGTCACAGAAGATATTCGTCAAGGTTGTGCTGTCCTTAGAAATCAAGCTGAGCAATTAAAAGTAAGATACGGATCAGCTTTAGCTGATGAAAATAAAGAAAACGAAGTTATCTGCGTTCCAGGTATTCGTGGTCGTGATTCGAAAGAAATCTCCGTTAAAAATTTAGCTTACATCATACAAGCTAGAATGGAAGAGATCATTGAGCACGTGTATTACGAAATTAAATCTTCTGGTTATGAGGATAAATTAATTGCTGGTATCGTGATTACAGGTGGTGGTGCGCAATTGAAACACTTGGTTCAATTGGTAGAGTACATCACAGGTATCGATTGTCGTATTGGTTATCCAAATGAATATTTGGCGAAAACTGACATGTTGAACAAACAAACATTGGAAGAGATGAAATCCCCAATGTATGCGACAAGTATTGGTTTGTTGATTAAAGGTATTCAAGCTGTCGAAGACGAGCAAGAAATGGCTTTTGAAGAGCGTGAGCTTAAAAAACCACGTAAAGAGCAAGTGAAAGAAATTGCCGACAAACAAAGCAAAAAAGAGAGTTGGTTTACAAAAATTATCTCAGAATTTATCAAGGATAATCAAGAAATAGACGACGAAACTTTTATCGGGAAAAAATAATTTTTCCACAACGGAATGAGTTTTCCACAATTTCACAAATGTGGAAAACTCTTGTTAAGATTTTGGTATTATTACATTCGAATTGTTGAGTTTGGTTTGATAGGTAAGCTTGGCAGTTCTTTAAAAATAGGATATTATTATGTCGATACAATTTGAAATGTTAAAGGAGCAATCATCTATAATCAAGGTTATAGGTGTTGGTGGTGGCGGTGGTAATGCCGTTAATCACATGTACAAGCAAGGGATCAGTGGAGTTGATTTTATAGTGTGTAATACCGATGCGCAAGCATTGGAATTAAGTCCTATTCCTAACAAAGTACAATTGGGAGCTAGTCTTACTGAAGGTATGGGTGCTGGTGCCGATCCTGATGTAGGTGAAAACTCTGCTATCGAAAGTATTGATGATATCAAAAGAATGCTAGGTACCAATACCAAAATGTTATTTATAACTGCTGGTATGGGTGGTGGTACAGGTACCGGAGCAAGTCCCGTGTTAGCTAAAGCAGCTAAAGAAATGGGTATCCTTACTGTAGCGATTATCACAACTCCTTTCACATTCGAAGGTAAAAAACGTCGTTCTCAAGCTGAAGAAGGTTTGAATGAATTGCGCAAATATGTGGATTCATACTTAGTAATCTCGAATGATAGATTGCGTGAGATCTTCGGAAACTTAACTATGACTGCTGCTTTTGCTAAAGCAGATGATATATTGACTACTGCTGCGAAAGGTATTGCCGAAATTATTACTATTCCTGGTTACGTAAACGTCGATTTCAAAGATGTACGTACAGTGATGAATGATAGTGGTGTCGCTATTATGGGTAACCATATCGCTACAGGCGATGATCGTGCTATTAAAGCGGTAACAGGTGCATTAGCTTCTCCATTATTGAAAGATAATGAGATTGAAGGTGCTCGTTACATTTTATTAAATATTACTTCTGGTAGAAAAGAAGTAACTATGGATGAGGTGGCTATTATTACTGACTATATTCAAGAGAAAGCTGGTTTAACAGCGGACTTAATCTGGGGTAACTGTATCGACGAAAACCTAGAAGAAGACTTGTCTGTAACCATTATTGCTACTGGTTTCCAAACTGCCGAAGAACGTCAGAAAGAAAGAGAAAACGAAAAAGTTGCTTTGCCTTTGACTCCTGAAACAGTTCATTCTTTTGTGAAACCTGTTTCTCAAAATCAATTTGCTGAAAAGTCTGCAGCTCCAGTAACATCGACTTATGTAACTCCTGTTACTCCTACGAATGTTGCTCAGCCTGCAACTGCTCCTCAAGTTGATTTATTCAATCCTATTAAATCAAATAATGTTTCTAATGTTGCCGTACAAGAGTCAAATGTAGTACGTCATACGTTAGATGTTCAAGAAGAAATTACTGCAGAGGAAAATACGGAAGATAACGGTGGTTTTGAATTGAAAACTTCACCTTCTGTATTTGAATTTAAATTACCTACAGTATTCGATGCTTATGATGAAAAGGTGAACGAAGAAGTAGAAGAAGAGGTTAATAATATTGTTGAAACAAATCATACTTCTACATTTACACACAATACTGTGAAGGTAGAAGAAGAAGTAAATTTCGAAGACCAACTTTTGAAAACTAAAGAGCGTATCCTACGTCTTAAAGAGTTGAGTATGAAATTAAAATCTTCCAACGGTTTACAAGAATTAGAAAACGAGCCGGCTTATAAAAGAAAACAAAAGTCTTTGGATGATGTACCTCATTCATCTGATTCACAAGTTTCACGTTTCACGTTATCATTCGATGATGGTGTGACAGAGATTCGTTCCAATAATTCATTCTTACATGACAATGTAGATTAATATACCCCAAAATATATTATAATAGAAAGGCTCAACATATGTTGAGCCTTTCCTATTTTTATAAAAAGTAATATTATTTTATTATGTGTTTTGTGCGTGTAGTTTAAATAATTCTATTAATTCAGGGATATTAGTAACACCTAATTTTTCGAAAATACGGCTCTTGTACGTACTCACAGTAGACGAACTCAAATCTAGTAGGTTTGACACTTCTAATATTCCATGACCTTCAATGAGATGTTTAGCTACATCCATTTCGCGGTTAGATAATTTATTAAGAGGATTAACCTTGTCGATGCTTGATTTGGTGCTTGTCAATTTTTGTATGTACAAATCACGTACAGCGGGAGACATATACTTTCCTCTTTCTTGAATGCTTGTAATGGCGTTATTCAGCTCCTCCATGGCTGTGTTTTTATTCAAATACCCAGCAGCTCCTGCTTCAATATAACGAAGGGCGTAAATGTTCTCATCATAGGAGGAGAAAACTAATATTTTGATATCAGATTGTAAATCTAAAATTTCTTTAATTACGTTAATATTGTTTCCACCAGGCATATTGATATCCAAAAGAAGAAGATCAAAGCGTTTGAAATTCAGATGCGAATACACTTCCTTGATAGTGGAGGCATGCGTAATTTGCGCGTCTTTGAAAGACTCGTTTATGGCTACAGCAGTACCGAAACGTACTATACTGTGGTCGTCTGCAATAAGTATACTGTTCATATGGTGATTTGGTGTGTTGTTTTTTATTTATACTTTTCTTAAAATAGGAAAAATTTTATTATTTTAAAATAATAATAACGAGTAAATGTAACCATTTTAAGTGATATAAATTTACGGTTATAATTGTATTATCAAATTTAGAACTTTTATAGTTATTTTTGTTTCATTAAAATAAAAAATTTATGGGATTTATAAAGGAATTTAAGGAATTTGCAATGCGCGGCAATGTCATTGATTTGGCTGTCGGTGTAGTAATTGGTGGTGCATTTGGTAAGATTGTAACATCATTAGTGGATGATTTGATCATGCCCGTGATTGGAGTAATTACAGGAGGAGTAGATTTTTCAGAAAAAGTTATCACTTTAAAAGAGGCAGTTCTCAATCCAGATGGGTCAGTGTTGAATCCGGCAGTTACGTTGAATTATGGTAACTTTATTAATGTAGTAATTCAATTTTTAATTATTGCATTTTGTATTTTTGTGGTTATAAAAGCCTTAAATTCTTTGAAGAAAAAAGATGAAGCACCAGCAGATGCTCCTGCTCCAGCTCCTTCAAATGAAGAAGTACTTCTTACGGAAATTAGAGATTTATTAAAAAATAAATAGTTTTTACTGTTACTAAGAAAGAAAAAAGTTCACAATATGCTGTGAACTTTTTTCTTTGATATACTTGTATATATTGAAATTATACAGTACTTTTGCATTCCTCTTAGAGGGTAATATTGGTTAATAGAGAAAAATAAATAAAGATAATAGAGCGTCATGAAAAGAACATTTCAGCCTTCGCAAAGAAAAAGAAGAAATAAACACGGTTTTAGAGAGCGTATGAGCACAGCTAATGGTAGAAGAGTATTAGCTTCTCGTAGAGCAAAAGGTAGAAAACGTCTAACAGTTTCTGACGAATACCGTCACAAAGGCTAATTCTTTTCTTTAGCGCCGGTGACTTTTACTGTGGCTATATTCCGGCCAAACTAGTCATCTAATGAAAAAAACATTTACGAAAGAAGAACGACTGTGTAGTAGGAGAAAAATTGATTCTCTTTTCCATAGTGGTTCTTCTTTTATCGTTTACCCTTTCCGGGTGGTATATTTAGTTGGTGCTTTACAGCCTTCATCTACTCCTGTTGAGGTAATTCTTTCTGTTTCCAAACGTCGATTCAAAAGAGCACATGATCGTAATCGTATCAAAAGATTGATGCGTGAAGTGTATCGTCTGCAAAAAAATGAAATCTTATATGAGGAAGTGAATAAACTCTCCTTACATTTGGATATGGCAATTCAATATGTTGGTAAAGAAGAATTGAGTTATGAATTGTTATTTGTCAAAATGAATAAGACATTAAAACAGTTGGTGCATGAAATTTCTTCTTAGCATATGGAATTTTTTACTGTGGTGTTTGAAACACCTTTTTTTGTTTGTAATAAAAGTTTATCAGCTTTTTATTTCACCGTTGTTGGGAGCTAATTGTCGTTATACACCGACTTGTTCGCAATATGGCAAAGAGGCGATAACGAAGTACGGTCCTTTTAAAGGAGGGTGGCTCACAATTAAACGTATAGCTAGTTGTAATCCCTGGGGTGGACATGGACATGATCCTGTTCCTTAATTGATTAAGTTATAATGAGTACGTATATTTTGCAAATAGATACAGCAACAGAAGTTTGCTCGATATCATTAAGTCTGGATGGACAAGTAATAGATCAAATAGATGCGGCAGAACCAAATTTGCATGCCACTAAATTGACCTTGTTTATCGACGAGCTTTTGCAAAGAACAAATATTACTTATGCACAACTTGCAGCTGTTGCAGTAAGTAAAGGTCCAGGTTCCTACACAGGCTTACGAATTGGAGTGTCTACTGCAAAAGGATTATGTTATGCATTAGATATTCCCTTGTTGGCTATTAATACTTTAGAAAGTATGTATAGAGGCTTTACGAAATCATCTATACAGTCTGAAGTAATATATGTTCCGATGCTGGATGCGCGTCGTATGGAAGTGTACATGATGGTTTTTAATGGTCAAGGAAAGGTAGTAGAGGAGACAAAGGCAGAGATTATTGATGCGGATACTTTTTCTGATTATTCTAATTATCAGCTGCATTTATTTGGTTCTGGTGCTGCGAAATTGAAAGATTTATTATCGGATCAGGCTAATATCGCGATTGACACAACTTATAAACATTCATCAGCATATCTATCTGCTGCTGCGTTTGAGAAGTATACGAATCAAGAATTCGAAGATTTGATTTACTTCGAGCCTTATTACTTAAAAGAATTTATAGCGACTACACCTAAAGCGAATAAGCTATAACCACTTCTTTCTTTTGAACCAAAGGTAAATTATTAGGCTTAATCCCAACATAGAACAAAGTACTATAGGGTAACCATATTCCCAATGCAACTCGGGCATGATGTCAAAATTCATCCCGTACACGCCTACAATAAATGTCAATGGCATAAAGAATACCGAGATAATGGTCAGTATGCGCATTATCTCATTAGTATGATTGGATTCTATATTGAAATAAATAGATAAGAGTTGTGCTGTATTTTCGGAAGCGTTGCGATACAAAGTACTCGTTCTCGAAAATAAATCACGAAGGTCTTGGGTGTAAATATTTCTGTATTCTGGTAAATGAAAATAATCCACTATATCTTTATACAAAACCAAAATAGAACGAATTACATCAATCTGTCGCTTGATATAATATAGTTTTTTGAGGAAAGGCTTGCGCTTCTGATGTAGAAATACAATCTCCTCGTACTCATCCAATTTTGTCGCCATTTCTCCTAATACCATTGTCTCAAATGATTTCAAGGCTTCAGAAACTAACGTATTAACAAGTGATTTACTGGAGGACAGCACCTTGCTCTTGCTGTCTAGACGTTGAATGTGCTCTAAAAAGGGAATTTGACTTCTATGGGTGGTGATTACGAAATTCTGTCCATAGAAAATGGAAATTCTATCCGTAATTTCAGTCAATGAATCGGACGCTTCTTCCAATTTGGGAGGTGTGGAGCGGATAATCAAAAAATGATAATTCTCAAATTCTTCTATTTTGGGAAGATGACCAATTTCCAAGCAGTCTTTTATGGAAGCTTCTCGCAGATTGAATTTTTCTTTCAACTCTTTGAAATCTTCTAAAGTAGGATTGGTGATATCTATCCATTCAAAAGGATGCGATTCAGCAGACAAGATGTGAACTATCATAATTGTTGTTTATAATTTAAAAATAAAACAAAAAGGGATTTAATCCATCGATTAAATCCCTTTTTGTTTTATAGCTGTAAGCTATATTATTTTTTGTCTGTTTTTTTAGCTTTATATTCTTTGTTTAAAGCGGCAACAACTTCTTTTGTGATGTCTAATTTTTCATCCGCGTAAATTACTGCAGGATTCGTTTTAGAGTAAGTTAACACATATTGGTAACCATTATCTTTTGCGTGTTTAGTCAAGTACTCTGTGATAGAGTTGTACACTGCAGTCATTTCAGATTGCTCATCTTGTGCTAAAGATGCAGAAGCATTTTGATTTAATTGCGCTAATTCTTGTTGTTTACGGGCTAATCTTTCTTCTGTTGCTTGACGCTCCGAAGCACTCATTGTCGCAGCTTTTTGTTCTGCCTCAGCTAATTCTCTTTGAAAAGCTTGACCTTTAGACTGTAAATTTTCTTGCGCTTTTTTTGCTTTACCTTCTAATTTCGCTTTAGCATCTTTGAAATATTCGTATTGAGCAGATAAAGTGTCCGCGTTTACGTAAACAATTTTATCAGCAGTTTTAGTTGCAGGTGCAGTAGATGAAGTGCTATCACCTTTTGCTGCTGTAGTATTTGATGTATTTTGACCACATGATGCAGCTCCAGCTACAATAGCGATACCTAAAGTGATTTTCGATAAGTTTGATAAAAATCTATTCATTTGATGTCTATTTTCAGTTTAAGGAACAAACCTACTATAAAAAAATTAAAATTCCATTTTTTGTTATTTTTTTCATTCTAGTCCGACTAAAATACCTGTTTTTCATCGTGTGAAATGGTTGTTTAAGTCCCTTATTTTTATTAACTTTGAATGTTAAATTAATCAGATTTTTTTTAATTCATGAGCGAAGAAAAAAACAATCCTACGACGTATTCAGCGGATAATATTCAGGTTTTAGAAGGTTTAGAAGCGGTACGTAAGAGACCTTCCATGTATATTGGTGATACAGGACCCAAAGGTTTGCACCACTTAGTATATGAGGTAGTCGATAACTCTATCGATGAGGCAGTTGCAGGATATTGTAATGATATTGTTGTTACTATTTTAGAAGATAATTCGATCTCCGTAAAAGATAATGGTCGTGGTATTCCGACAGGAATCAACAAAAAAGAAAATAAATCAGCTTTGGAGTTGGTTATGACTGTTCTTCACGCCGGAGGTAAATTCGATAAAGATACATACAAAGTTTCAGGTGGTTTGCACGGTGTAGGTGTTTCCTGTGTGAATGCATTATCTACGCACTTGAAAGCAGAAGTTCACCGCGATGGTAAAATATATAACCAAGAATATGAGCGCGGTAAACCTATGTATGAGGTGAAAGAAGTAGGTGTTTCTGACAAAACAGGAACTATTGTTACTTTCTCGCCAGATCCAGAGATTTTCACACAAACTACTATTTACAACTACGATACATTAGCGAATCGTCTTCGTGAGCTATCATTCTTAAATAAAGGTGTTACATTAACCCTAATTGATAAGCGTGAGCAAAATGAAGACGGTACAGATCGTACGGATGTATTCCATTCTGAAGGTGGTTTGCAAGAATTTGTTAAATTCTTAGACGGAACACGTTCAGCGTTGATTCCTGAACCCATTTATTTGGAAGGTATCAAACAAGGAATTCCAGTAGAGTTATCTTTCCAATATAATGATACATATTCAGAAAACGTTCACTCTTACGTAAACAATATCAATACCATTGAAGGTGGTACCCATGTTGCTGGTTTCCGTAGAGGTTTGACACGTATTTTGAAAAAATATGCTGATGATTCTGGCTTATTGAAAAACTCTAAAGTAGAGGTAACAGGTGATGACTTCCGTGAAGGTCTTACTGCTGTAATTTCGGTTAAAGTTGCTGAACCTCAATTCGAAGGTCAGACAAAAACGAAATTAGGTAATACCGAAGTAATGGGCGCGGTAGATGTTGCTGTTGGAGAGATTCTAGGTCAATATTTGGAAGAAAATCCGAAAGAAGCTAAGACTATTGTTCAGAAAGTAATTATTGCGGCACAAGCTAGAGCGGCGGCACGTAAAGCACGTGAGTTAGTTCAGCGTAAGACGGTAATGAGCGGTTCGGGTTTGCCTGGTAAATTAGCTGACTGTTCGAGCAATGACCCTGCATTATGTGAGATATTCTTCGTCGAGGGAGATTCGGCGGGTGGTACGGCTAAGCAAGGTCGTGATCGTAATTATCAAGCGATTATGCCTCTTCGTGGTAAAATCTTGAACGTAGAAAAGGCTATGGAGCACAAAATCTACGAAAACGAAGAGATCAAAAATATGTTTACAGCTTTGGGTGTTTCGGTAGGAACCGAAGATGATCCAAAGGCTTTGAACTTGGCAAAACTTCGTTATCACAAGATTATCATCATGACCGATGCCGATGTCGATGGTAGCCACATTGCTACGTTGATTTTGACATTCTATTTCAGATACATGCGTGAGCTAATTGAGAGAGGCTATATTTACATTGCTACACCTCCGTTATATTTGGTGAAGAAAGGTAAAGAGCACGAATATGCTTGGACAGAAGATCAACGTTTGGCAGCTATCCAACGTTTGAAAGGTTCTGGTAAAGAAGATTCTGTAAGTGTACAACGTTACAAAGGTCTTGGTGAGATGAACGCTGAACAATTGTGGGATACAACTATGAATCCTGAACACCGTACGTTGAGACAAGTTACAATTGAAAACGCGGCAGAGTGTGATCGTGTATTCTCAATGTTGATGGGAGATGAGGTAGCTCCGCGTCGTGAGTTTATTGAGAAAAATGCCAGATACGCACGAATTGATGCATAATTCGCAGAAAATATAATAGGAAAGACCAGTCAATGACTGGTCTTTTTTGCTAAAGTATATTTTCTTTTAAATTAATTATATTTCAATATTTGGTTTTTCTTTATTAAATTTAATATAACCTCAAAGCCTAATAAATGATCACACGTATACTATTTATCTTATTGTTACCAGTGCAACTGTGTGCCCAAACTTTTAATGCGGCACCTTTTCATGGAATGGGAAATACGGGGTTAGCGAGTGAATCCCTTTATAGTATTACGTGTAATGCAGCAGGCTTGGCTGATCTTAGTTCTACGCACTTAGCTACAACATATCAACCACATTTCATGACCAAAGATCTTCGAACACAGGCGGCATATTTGGGAGTGCCTTTAAAGCATATCGGGGCGATTGGGCTGGGGATAAGGAATTACGGGATAGCTCAAGTTTCATCCTTCCTTACAGGAAATCTTGTTTATGCTAGAAGTTTTGGTGGCGTTTTTTCAACTTCGGTTTCTGCCAACTATCATCGTTTACATGTTCAGGATTATGTGAATGATAATGCTTTCTCTCTTGATTTGGGAGCCTTGATCAAGCTAGGAGAGAAAGTTAATGTTGGGTTGCTATTTAGAAATACCACACTCACAAAATTCAAAGACGATACTGAACAATATTTACCAACGGAAGCAGCAGCAGGATTTCTTTATAAAATTTCGAATATATTGTCTTTGACAACAGATGTGTATTACGAATTTGATCAGGGGATAAATATCAGGTCTGGCATAGCGTATTCCACTGCAGATATAGTAATTCTTCGAGCGGGAGCCAGCTCTAACCCCATGCAATATTTTGGAGGGATTGGATTGAAATGGAATAGGTTTCAGTTTGATGTTTCTTCTGCTTTCCATACCAGATTAGGCTCTTCACCACAAATTGCTTTGGCTTATGCGTTTTAGTATTTTCTTTTGGACTTTTCTATTCTTTTTCGTAAATCCGATATTATTTGCGCAAGAATTGGAGTCTAATTTTGAAGAACTTTTACTGGAGCAGATTAGCGAAGATTTGGGTGAAAATGTTGATGTCAGTGAGGTAATGGAGCGCTTGTATAGTATTATGAAAAATCCTCTGGATTTGAATAAAGTAACCAATGAGGAATTATCATCGATTTTATTTCTCTCTCCGCAGCAAGTCAACAATATTATCCTTCATCGTGAATTATCGGGAGATTTTATCAATGTGTTGGAACTGCAAGGTATTGTAGGTCTGGATTTGCAGACCATTACTTTACTCAGACAGTTTGTGTTTGTCGGGCAAAAATCTTCTTTGAAAGATTTGTCTTGGAGAAGCATTGGAAAAGAAGACGAGCATAGTTTGATGCTACGCTTTGGTCGGACTTTGGAAAAGCTACAAGGGTATTCCATTACAGATGAAAATCGTTCCAGATATTTGGGTGACCCTAACGCATATTCGTTGCGATACCGATGGAATTATCAACAAAAAATTAAGATTGGTCTGAATGCAGAGAAAGATGCAGGTGAACCTTTCTTTACCTTGGCTCAAAAGCGAGGTTTTGATTTTTATTCAGGCTATCTCGAAATCAATGATGTAAATAAAACTATACGTAAAGTTGTAATAGGCGATTTCGCTATACAAAGTGGACAAGGATTGGTGATTTGGAATGGGTTGAGTTTTGACAAAGGCGCGTGGATAGGTGCAGTCGCAAAGCAAGGTATTGGTTTGAGGTCTTATTCTTCGATGAATGAAAATAACTTTCATCGAGGCATTGCTACACAACTCGCTTTTAAACGATTCACAGTAATACCATTCATGGCTTACAATCACTTGAGTGGAAATATAGAAAAGACTGATCATACGAACCTGATAAAGACCATAAATAGTTCTGGTTTGCATCGTACTCCAACAGAACAATCTTATCGAGATGCTATCAAACAATTCGTCGTGGGCTCGGATATAACTTATCAATATAAGCGTTTGAAATTAGGAATTACAGGATTATATACAAGGTATAAAGGGGAAATTATTAGAGGCAATGAAGTTAGAAATCAATATGATTTTGAAGGGAAAGATTTGCTCCAGGTCGGAATAAATTATAAATACAACTTCCGTAATTTTTATCTATTTGGTGAAACAGCACACTGTATAGATGCAGGTTTAGCAACCGTAAATGGCATTATTGCCAGTCTTCATCCCAAAGTTTCAGCTTTTGTAAACTATAGAAACTTTCAGCGAAATTACCATAGTTTTTTTGCTCAAAATGTTTCAGAAGGTTCTAATATTTCGAATGAAAAAGGGTTGTATACTGGCGTGGTTTATCATGTTACTAGAAAGTTTGAATGGGTTAATTATGTGGATATGTTTAAGTTTCCGTGGCTTCGATTCCGTGTGGATGGTCCAAGTCAAGGGTGGATTTTTTGTCGCAGGCGACTTACTCTTGGTACAAGCGAGGAAAGTTTTGGTTCGCTATCGCTATAGAATTAAACAAGAAAATCTAGCATTGCCTAAAGCAAATGAAAATATCTTAGCAGATGTGGTTCGAAATCAAGTTCGATTGGAATATCAGTACAAGCTAAATGAAATTTGGAATATCAAGACTCGCGCAGAGTTGTCCCTCTTTGAAAAAGAATTAGACAATCGAAGTGAAGGTTATATGATCTTTCAAGATATGTCTTGGAAAGGACTTCGTAACAAGTTGAATTTGAATGTTCGGGCTTCCTATTTTAATACTAGGGATTATGATTCTAGGATCTATTCTTATGAAAGCGATGTGCTTTATGCTTCTAGTTTTCCGATGTATTATGATAAGGGAATTCGGACCTATTTGAATGCGCGGTACAGATTATTCAAGTCCACGGATATTTGGTTTCGATATGCTTTGACACAGTATTTTAATCGAGAAAATGTTGGGTCTGGCTTAGATTTAATTGAAGGTAATAAGAAGACGGACATTAAATTGCAAGTGAGATGGCAATGGTAAAAGCCGATATTTTAGATTTGACTATCGGCAAAGTTCCTATGCTGAAAGCCTTATTGCTATATATAACGGGCATTCTTATTGCTGTTGGCTCAAATTCCGATCTGTCACCGAAAATTCTATTAATTGGAATAGGATTGCTATTGTTCCTCTTTGTTGTGCTATCTTATTTCAAAAGCTTTTCTCAAAAGTATCTATTCAGCATTTGCTTTAGTGGGATAGTTATTTTTTATGGTTATTATCAGTATGCGAGTACTCAGTCCAAGCACATCAAAAACTATCATTCTTCCTATCCTGCGTTACAATATGTCGGAATTGTGGATGACGAACCTATTTATAAAGAGAAAACGATTAGGTTTCCTGTGAAACTGCAAGTAGCTTCGGATTCAGCGCAATCCAGCGTGGTTTCTGGAAAACTGATGTTGACAATTCTTCGGGATTCTCTAAAAGACCAACAATTTAACTACGGTGATAAGATGGCTTTCGTAAATAAACTTAATGCGGTTAATTCACCTTTTAATCCCAAAGAATTTGATTATAAAGCCTATTTAGCTAACAAAGGCATTGAAGCACAATGTCTCTTGAATTCGGAAGAAGTTGAAATCTTGGATAAAGGATTCGGGAATAAGTTGATAGCGTATTCTTTAGATTTGCGAACTCAACTTATTGCTAAATTTCGAAATTACATAAAGGAGGATGAAGCCTTTAATGTGGCTGTTGCTTTGATATTCGGATATCGTTCCCAAATCGATCAAAGTACCATTTCGGCATTCACCAGTACGGGTACCATTCATGTATTGAGTGTATCGGGATTGCACGTGAGTTTGGTTTTTGCTTTATTGAATTTTGTGTTTCGTTGGATGGACCGATTTCCGTATGGAAGATTGCTAAAATCAATTATCATTCTTTTGGCGATATGGGCTTATGTAATCTTGACAGGTATGAGTCCACCTATATTGAGAGCAGGAATTATGATTTCGTTTTTTGTGAGTTCCATCCTTATTAATCGAAAGCAAATCCCTTTGAATACCTTGGCGGCTTCGGCTTTGTTTATTTTGTTGTTCTCGCCAAATTATTTATTTGATGTAGGTTTTCAGTTGTCGTATATGGCAATTTTGGGAATAATTTTGCTATATCCAATTCTCAAGAACTATTATCTCACACAAAATAAATGGTTCAACTATGTGCTTGAATATGTCTATGTTTCCATTGCAGCACAGTTATTTACTTTGCCATTGACACTTTATTATTTTGGGCAATTTCCGAACTACTTTTTGTTAGCAAATCTGTTTATTGCGATTCCAAGTACATTGATAATGTATGTAGGGATAGGCTTGGTAATGATTCCATTGGAATGGACTAATCAACTTTTGGGGAAAATTGTGGAGTGGTTGCTCAATTTTATGATGAGTGGGTTGAAAGGGATTGAACAGCTACCTGCTGCGGTAGTGCATGGTGTGGATTGGCACTGGAGCCAGGTTTTCATTCTGGGAATAGGAATTTTGGCATTGGTCGTTGCTTTAAATTCAAAAGTTGCCAAAGGTTTTATAGTACTGATGAGTGCTCTCTTTGTCTTAACGATGTTTAATAGTTACAACTTCTATCAAAAATCTAATTACTCAGCATTAAAATTTTATAATACACGTTCGGAGATCGGCATTTCTCTCATAAAGGACAACAAGGTTATGCTGTATTCTACGTTGGATTCATTGCAGCATAGTACCTTACAATTTAGTGTCTTGCCAGATTTAAGACTTTATTCTTCGGAAGATAAAATGGGATTTACATCTATCGCCGCTAACGAAAGACAAAATAGATTGATCGAGTTAGGTAAATATAAAATCTTAATTCTGGAGATTAAAACATTAGAGCTTCCTTCAGAAGTTGATTTTGTGTTGTGGCGTAAAAACAATTACACCGACATAAATAACTTACATTCCCTAAATCCCAAAGCTATCATCATCGTTGATGGCAGCAACAGCGATAAAACAATAACACGATTAAAAAATGTGTTGGAAAGTAATTCAGACAGACTTTATATTCTAAAAAATAATTTTGCTTATGTTTGGCAAGAGGAATAAACATGAGCACTACGATTCATTCCATACTAAAACAATATTGGGGTTATGACGAGTTCAGGCCTTTGCAAGAGGATATTATACAGTCCGTATTGCAAGGTAAAGATACTTTGGCGCTGATGCCTACGGGCGGTGGTAAATCCATTTGTTTTCAAGTACCTGCTATGGTGAATGAAGGAATTTGTATTGTTATTTCGCCTTTGATTGCATTGATGAAAGACCAAATCGAAAATTTGCGAAGCAAAGGTATCGAAGCTATTGCGATTTATTCGGGTATGAATTATCGCGAAGTGGATATCGCTTTGGATAATTGCATTTTTGGGAAAATTAAATTTCTATATATCGCACCCGAACGGTTTTATTCTGATTTGGTGCGCGAGCGCATTAAGTATATGAAGGTCAATTTGTTTGCTATTGATGAGGCGCATTGTATTTCCCAATGGGGATATGATTTTCGTCCTTCCTATTTGCAATTGGCTGATTTGCGTGAAGCACATCCAAATATTCCAATTTTGGCTTTAACTGCTTCTGCTACGCCGAGAGTAGTTGAAGATATGCAGAAAAGGCTCAATTTCCGACAAAAGAATGTGTTCTCCAAGAGCTTTGCCCGACCCAATTTGGGTTATATGGCCTTGAACGAGGAAAACAAAATGAACCGTATGTTGCGAATTGTAAAGAAGATTGGTGGTTCGGGTGTGGTTTATGTGCGTAATCGACGAGAAACGCAGGAAGTTGCTCGTTTTTTGTTGAATCATGGGGTACCTTCTGATTTTTATCATGCAGGCTTGACAATGAAGGAACGAGAGTCCAAACAGAATGCTTGGACTTCTAATAAAACTCGGGTTATTGTGGCAACAAATGCTTTTGGAATGGGCATTGATAAGCCAGATGTCCGTTTTGTGATTCATATCGATATTCCAGATTCGTTGGAAGCTTATTACCAAGAAGCGGGTCGAGCAGGTCGAGATGGAAAAAGGGCTTTCCCAGTATTACTTTATCAGCAGGAGGATAGGGATAAGTTGTGGAAAAATTTTCAGGATAGTTTTCCTTCGGTTCAACTTATACAGCAAACCTATCATTATTTAGCCAATCATTACCAGATTGCCTATGGCGCAGGAAAAAATATCACTGTAGATTTTGACTTGGTAGAATTTGTTAAAAAATACAAATTAGAAGTGGTTCCGACGATGAGTGCGCTGAAATTTCTAGAGCGCGATGGTTGGTTGAGTTTATCGGAAGCTGTATTTATTCCATCACGATTCAAATTTGAAATTGATTTTCAAGATTTGTATAAATTTCAGGTGCAGGCAGCGAAATATGATCCTTTGATCAAAGCGATATTACGCACTTACGGTGGTGTTTTTGATTTTTATGTGCCTATCAATGAATTTGAGTTTGCGAAAAAATTGGGTGTTCCTTATGAAACCATCGTGCAAATGCTCGATGGTTTAGAAAAACAACAAGTTGGTTCATACTTAAAGAGCACCGATAAGCCTCAATTGACCTTTCTGCAGCCTCGGGTGGATTATAAAAATCTGTTTATTGATACGGAATTTATTCGAGAACGTAAAGATGTTAAAGAAGAGCAGATTAAAGCTATTTATCATTTTCTGGACACCAAAGAATGCAGAAGTAACGCAATTCTAGCATATTTTGGAGAAAGGAATACGAAACCTTGCGGAGAATGTGATTTATGTCTAAAACGTAAACACGTAGAAGGAATAGATGCAAAGATTGAACAAGAAATTCGAGTTCTTTTATTAGAAAAGCCGATGTCATTGCATGAACTCATCGATGCATTGACAGTAGGTGATGATGCTAAAAAATTGTCTGTATTGCGGGAATTGATTGATGAAGGTAAAGTATCCTTATTAACTGATAACTACCATTGGAAGGCCAATTAGGTTTATTGTAATTCAATCACAACTCCTTTAAAATTAATAGATTAAAGTTTCTTGTTTTCCAAAAAAAATGATAGCTTTATTATAACCAAAATAAACTTTTTTTATGGAAAACTTAATGATTTACTTGCCAGCAGCGCTCGCTGTTTTGGGGTTACTATTCATGGTTTCAAAAGCTAGTTGGGTCAATAAACAAGACTCAGGAGAAAGTAAGATGCAATTTATTTCCAAAAGTATCAAGGAAGGCGCAATGGCATTCTTACAAGCGGAGTACCGTATTCTATTAATTTTTGTGGTTATTGCAGCGATTGCATTATTTTTTGTCTCTACAATGGTGGAGACCACACATTGGATTATTGTAGTTGCCTTTGTGTTTGGCGCATTTTTCTCTGCTTTGGCAGGAAATATAGGGATGCGCATTGCTACGAGTGCCAATGTACGCACGACACAGGCGGCCCGTACAAGTCTTCCGCAGGCGTTAAAAGTTTCTTTTTCGGGTGGAACGGTAATGGGTTTAGGTGTTGCAGGCTTGGCTGTTTTAGGGTTAAGTGTATTTTTTCTACTCTTCCTAAAAATGTTTGTAACAGGCAATGGTAGTTTTTATAACGAAATGACCATTGTTTTAGAAGCTTTAGCTGGATTCTCTTTAGGAGCAGAATCTATTGCTTTATTTGCACGTGTAGGTGGTGGAATTTACACCAAAGCCGCTGACGTAGGAGCAGATTTAGTAGGTAAGGTAGAAGCTGGAATTCCAGAAGATGATCCGCGTAATCCAGCAACAATTGCGGATAATGTGGGTGATAATGTAGGAGATGTAGCTGGAATGGGTGCCGATTTATTTGGTTCGTATGTGGCTACGGTTTTAGCTTCTATGGTATTGGGAAATTATATTATCAAAGATATGGCGGAAGCCAATGGTGGCGTTTTTACAGATGCTTTCAATGGTATGGGCCCCATTTTATTACCTATCGTCATCGCTGGAGTAGGTATTTTGGCTTCTATTATTGGGACTTTCTTCGTAAAAGTCTCTTCTAATGATGCGAAAGAAAATCAAGTGCAAGGCGCTTTGAATTTAGGTAATTGGATTTCTATAATCCTTACCGTAATCGCTTGTTTCTTTTTAATTAGATATATGCTTCCTGAAGTTATTCAAATGAAATTTTTTGGAGAAGGCTATAAGGATATTGATCGAATGAATGTGTTTTATTCCACAATTGTTGGCTTGGCAGTAGGTGGATTGATTTCTGCATTTACAGAATATTATACTGGATTGGGTAAAAAACCGGTATTGAATATTGTTCGAAATTCTTCAACTGGAGCGGCCACCAATATTATTGCAGGCTTGGCGAATGGTATGATTTCGACTTTTTCGTCGGTACTATTATTTGCATTAGCCATTTGGGGTTCGTATTCTTTAGCAGGTTTCTATGGGGTCGCTATTGCGGCTTCGGCAATGATGGCGACAACAGCGATGCAATTGGCCATTGATGCTTTTGGACCAATAGCAGATAATGCAGGAGGAATTGCAGAAATGAGCGAATTGCCAAAAGAGGTACGCCAACGTACGGATGTGTTGGATTCTGTAGGAAATACCACTGCTGCGGTAGGTAAGGGATTTGCTATAGCTTCTGCGGCGTTGACAGCCTTGGCTTTATTTGCTGCATATGTGACTTTCACGGGTATAGACGGAATTAATATTTTCAAAGCGGATGTATTGGCTGCTTTATTTATCGGAAGTATGATTCCTGTCGTTTTCTCCGCTTTAGCGATGCAATCTGTGGGTAAGGCGGCAATGGATATGGTAAACGAAGTCCGTCGCCAATTCCGTGAGATACCAGGCATTTTGGAAGGAACGGGCAAGCCAGAATATGGAAAATGTGTGGATATATCTACAAAAGCTGCCTTACGCGAAATGATGCTGCCAGGCGCAATTACGATTGTGACTCCAATTATTGTAGGTTTTGTAATGGGGGCAGAGGCATTAGGTGCTTATATGGCTGGTGTTGCCGTATCTGGTGTCATGTGGGCTATTTTCCAAAATAATGCGGGTGGATCTTGGGATAATGCCAAAAAATCTTTTGAAGCTGGTGTAGAAATAAATGGCGAAATGACGTTCAAAGGTTCGGATGCACATAAAGCTGCTGTTACTGGTGATACTGTAGGTGATCCTTTCAAAGATACTTCTGGTCCTTCTATGAATATCTTGATTAAATTAACATGTTTGGTAGGGTTGGTGATTGCACCAATATTAGGAGGTCATACACTGAGCAACGCTAAAAAAGATAAGGTGGTAGATTCAAAAGAAAAGATTGTTCGAGTAGAACAGAAAAGATAAGAAGATGAAAATTCCCTTTGTTTATTCAAAGGGAATTTTCTTTTAACCAACCTAACTTATAGCACTATCGTTAATACTTTATTTTCAGAACGTGCACTTACCGAAGGTTCGTACATACATTCTACGGTTGTAATTCCTGAATTGAATACACCGACATTGTTTGCTTTGATTTCATATTCTAATTCTGTCAATCCTTTTTTCAAATTGTCATAGAAATAATTCGTAGAAGCATCTTTGCTCATGAAATAATAACCTTGCCACCATTTGTAACCTGACGGTTGATAGATATGTTCTACACCTGATGGTCTAGCATCCTTGATATGCACATATTGTAAAGGATTGTCGTTTACGACCGTTATTTTAACTTTGATGCGTTCGCCCAATTTCGCTTCCGAAGTTTCTACCCATTTGCCATTTCTTTCGACCAAGTATTGCTTGTTTACTGAAATATCTTTTAGTGTTTTTTGAATGACTTCTAATGGACTGAAATACTGATGAACAATATTTCCAAAAATTGTTCTTTCGTTATTGTTTTGAATTTTGACTTGTTTGTCTGTAGTTAATTCTGCTTTGCTTAGCGATTTTGTGAACTGACCTAGAACAGATTTATTTTGTTCAATTGGAGTATTATCTACCCAAACATTTACGGTATTTTCTACACTAAAATCTTTTTGATTGTTAGCCAATAATAGCGCATAAACTGCATCTACTGTCATCCATGTTGTTTGCCAATGATTGGCTTGTTTGCTGTAGAATAACCATTGTGAGATATCGAGCAATTTGCTTGGATCATGCAATTTATATGCTTCGACCATGTACGATTGTAGGCTGCTGCTATTGAAATAAGAATTGTTGGATTCCCAATACATGCCTTTTTCCGAATCGAAAATAGCTTCTTGTGTGATACGGTTTTTAAGTTCATTGGATGTTTTACCCGTTCCAAACAATTGACTCGAAACCCAAGATTTGGCGGCTAAACCTGCTGGTTGATTGGCTGTGGTTAAGGATGATTTTTGCAATACAGCTTGTATTTTTTCTACTTTTTGTTTATCCAAAGGATTAGTTCCATTCCAATAATGACGCGCGTACAGATAATCTAAAGCATTATGGTAATTGTATTTTGGATTAAAAATCGTGGAGTCGCTATCCAAATACGTAACTAACTTTTGTGCAATTGCCTTCATGTTAGCATTAATCAATGTGTGGTCAAGTAATAACGCTTTACCCATCACTTCCAAGATACGTGTAGAAATGTAGATGTTTTCTTTACCGCCATCAAACCATGCATAGCCTCCCGAAGGCATCTGATTTTTGCTGATTTTTTGTTCTATGCTTTTTAATTCTTGTTGCATGCTGGAACTAAATAACTGCGCTATGGCTTTTAGTTTAGCTTCATCATGTTGTATATCCCGAAGCCAAGGCATTTCCTCTAATTTCAATAGAGACAAAGTCGCATTATCTTCTAATCTTCCATTTGCTTCAGTGGTATTTAAAGATTTGAAATAGGTTGCAATCGCTGGAAAATTTTTTCCAATGTATTCCACCATTTTTAACCCAAACCATTTACTAACGATTTGCTCATTGCATTCGTAAGGATAGTTTTTCAAATAATCCAATGCCGAAATAATCTCTAGTATTGGATTGCTTTGTACCTGAATACGTGCTTGCAAATTGTCTTTATTGGCAGCTCCAATATTATATTCATGCGTCTGATTTGGTTTTAATACAATTTTTTCGGTTTCCGAAACTAAAATTCTATTTGGAAGGATTGCTAATTCTTGTTGTTCTCCATCAGAAAATTCTTCGCCAGCTGCAACCATTTTGATATGTACGGTAGGGTAGTCTTTTGGAACAATGACATCCCATTCTACTAGGGTATTTTTCGAAGCGTCAGCTTCAAAAGATTTGGTGCTATTTTCGGTAATAAATTGTGTGGTAATATCGTCGTTTGTCTCCGGATTGATGATTTGAATACGTGCATTACCCTTTTGTACTTGTTTACTTAGGTTTTGGATTTGAGTTTTCAGCGTGATTTTATCGCCTTCACGGAAGTAGCGCGGAAGATTCGGTCTGACCATCAACTGCTTTTGTGTCTGCGTGAAAAATGTAGCCGAACCTGATTGTAATGTTTTGCTGTGCGCAAATAAAAGCAATTTCCACTTCGTCAAAGCTTCTGGTGAATCAAATTCAAAAGATACATTTCCCTCCGCATCGGTATAAAGCGTCGGGTAGAAGAAAGCTGTTTCTCGTAAGTTTGTTCGAGCTTGTACGTTGTTGAGTTGTTTTTGATTGTCTTTATTTTTTAATGCTTCTACTTCAGCTCTTAGATTAGGGTCTTTTAATTCGTCATATAGTGCAACGCTTTGGAATACGGCTTCTCCTTCGACTCCATTTGTGGAACCAGTTGCGAAGCCAGAAACATCACTTGATAATGTAACTGAGCCAGTCATCGCTACTTTATTTTGAATTCCATAACCACGAACTACCACTTCCTCTATTGTATTGCTATCATCATCGAAATTTCTTCTTAAATAATTGTATTCTTGCGGAATCCATAAGTTATAGGTGCGTGGAATTGATATTGAATTTCCTGTTTCAGAGTAATTAGATGGTTTATTAAATAAAGTATGGCTGACACCTTGCTGATTGAATTCTCTTAAGATATAGTAATATTGAATTCTGAAATAATCATAATACAGTGAGAATTGCGATGGAAAAGAATTACTGGCGAAAGCATCCAAGGAACTGTCGTACATGCTGGCTAAGAATTCAGCGGAAAGGTTATTATCTTTAGCTTTCAACGTAAAACGCCATTTTTCTTTTTGCCCTGGGCTTATTTTATCTCTGAATGTATGTGCTGTAATCTTTATATTTTTATCGTTCTCCAAAACAGGCACATAGATATCATAATGTTGTAACTGGTTATTCTTAACGAAAAGTGCGGTAATAGAGACCGTCGGAGACACCATTTTATCGGTAAGTTTAAAATTATACGTAACTTCTCTATTTTTCCATTTCAAAACTTGAGTAGGTTGTTTTTTACTTCCAAAGCTTTCAAATAAAAATAGATTTGCTGGATTTTCTACATCCGTCTGGAAAGTAATTTTTACGTTGTCGCCAACGGTATATGTATTCTTATCCAATTTGAAGGAAAAGAAATTAGCATTATTTACTTTTTTTGTCTGTGCATCATAAACCGCTATATCTGCAAAATTTCGGATAGTATCGGTGCCTTGAATACTGTAAGCTTCCACCTCATAAATCCCTTTTTTAAATAAGTTGGAATCTATTTTGACCAAAGATGTGTCCTTGGTGTCAAAATCATACGAAGCAATAAGCGTTCTAGATTTTTCTTTAATCGTTTGTTCATCAAAATACAAGGGGAAGTATTTTTCATATTCCTGATTTTGAAGCAGGTGATAATTGACATCTTTAAAATATTGACTAAACTTATAAGTAATAGGTTTTTTTTGCCTGTCTATTTTAAAAATTCTGACTTTGCCGGCAAACTTTAACGGATGTCCATGTTGATTCAAGGTAACGATATTGATTTTAGACCATTTTCCTTCTTCTAGTTTTTGCTCGGTGTTTATTGTTAATCTCCATGCTTTGGTTGTAAAATTGTACCCATCCGAAGCTTGTTGCATTTCTCCCGACTGATTGGTTACTTCTACGGAATAGTTTAATCTAAAATCATTGAGTCGACTAAAGACAGTATCCGATAAAGGAATTTTAATGTAAAATTTTCCTTCATCGTTGGTTTGAATTAAGGAGTCTATGTAATTAATATTTTTGTAAGTTTTGTTATTATAAAAATTTACCTTATATCTCACTGAGGCATCGGATAATTTAGCTCCTGCTAAGGATTCTACTTTACCAACAAAAACGGCGGTATCTGTGTGCGTATAGGTTTCTTTATTTTGCTCAAATTCTACTTTGAAAGTTGGACGTTTATATTCTTCTACACGAAAATAGTGACTTCCTGATTCATTATTTCTTGTTTTTAACTCAAGACGAAATGAACCCGATAATTTCTGCGCAGGAATTTTGAATTTTCCCTTGATAGAACCAAATTCATTCGTTGTCAATGATAATGAATCAATTTTTTGGTGATTAGCGTCTAGCAATGACACATTAATTTTTTCATTCGTAAGTACACGACCTTTAATTTTATGATTGTTGTACAAAATTGATTTAAAATAAATTTCTTGTCCAGGTCGGTAAATTGCTCGATCAGACATAGTTTGAAATTGTGTACTCCCATCTGAATCGTCGTCCTCATCCAAATGCTCTGGAACTTCATTTAAATCCATTAAATCAATAAGTTGATTCTCTTCAGGAAGAAATATTTCTAAGTCATCTAAATCATTATGTTTTGTACTGGAATAAGATTTATAGAAAAATTCACCTTTTTTATCTGTTTTAAGCTTTGTAATTAGCTCAATATTTTTATTTATGATTTTGTATAAATTCAGCGATTTATTGGCATAAGGAGCACCTGTTTTTCGATTAATCAACAAGGCTTTGTACATGTCATAATCATCTGTTTCCGTGTCTAAGGAAGCAGATAAAAAAATATCAGAAACGATAAGGTTCGAAGTGACTACTGTTTTTTTTTCTCCGTCATTTTTGAATTCGGCATTGTTTGATGCTATAATCTTGTAATGGCCGTATGGAAGCGGATTCAACTTATAAATCGTAATATGATTCTCGAAATCGTCAAATGATTTTAAATTCTTTGATTCTTCATACATCAATGGGGCATCGATACTAGTCAAATAGGTAAGTGAATCATAGTTTACCTTCCAATCTTTATAATCTTTTGGTGTGTTCGTGGTTTTGTACACGCGTATATAGAGATTATCTGCATTTCTAGCTGTTAGTTTTATAGGGATATAGGTATTTGATGGCTCAAAAACATTATGTTGTATTTCTAATTCCGTTTGTTTTATTCTTTTTTCAAGTGTCAAACAGTTTTCAATCCATGGGGAATTGGGATAGTTTGATTTGGCTTTTTGAATGTACTGATATGCTTTTGCTTTGTCTTTATTATAATAGCTATTGGCAATTTGGTATAGCAAATAGGCATTGTAATCAGAGGAATGGTTGTTGATGATTTGTTCAACTTGCGGAATCCAGTCTTGTCTCCAATTATTAATTTGGATTGTTCTTGTCAAAAGATAACCAGTGGCATCATTAAAATTATGTTTTTTATTTAGAGCCAAAATATTTTGTCGTAGTATATCATACTCCTTTGTTTTGGATATCTGCTTCAGAAAATCCAAATACTGATAAGACAAGAAATGATAAATAGTTGGTGTAAGCGAAAGATTTTGTACTTCACTAAATAGGTCAATGAACTTGTCAGATTTATGGGGAATAATTAACGTCTCATTTTTGATGGATTCTTTGAAAACGGAATCAATGATTTGAAGTTTTTGAGCTGCTGTTGCCATTAGATAATTATCAGCACTTTTGGTTTTGTAAGTGTTGGCATTTGACCAAAGGAACATAGCGTAATAATTATTTATAATACCTTTTTCTATAGTGTTACTCTGAGCAATTGATTCTTTAAAATATTTATTGATACTAATGAATGCTTGTTCTCCTGTTTGATTTATGGTTTTAACTTGATTTTCGGCTAGTATGGCTCGTATCCACTCTGCAGAATTTCCTTGTTTCTTCGCATGAGTTTTTATGAGTGCAAGATAAGGAAGCGTTTGCTCATAGTTTTTGATGGTTAGAAGACTTTCCACCTCATCCCATTTTTCTGCAATGAATTTGTTGTCAAACTCTTGTCCAAATAATCTGATGGGCAATAAAAGAATAAATAACCAAAATATTTTTTTCATAATTAGGTCTTAAAAATTGTACATCTGAATGTTTAACAGATGGATGCAAAATATCTTACTATTCCATAAGATATGGATAATTATTTTTTTATATCCTTTAATATGTCAATAAACAATTGAATTCCAGGGTTTCTGTTTTCTTGACTCCAGGCCAAATAAAGAGTGGTTCGCTGTGGAATGTGTGTGAGTTCAATAAAATCCACATCCGCATTATATCCTTTCTTTAAGGAAGAAGGCACAATAGCAATCCCTAAACCTTGTGAGACAAGATTAAAAATAGACAAAGCATTTACCGTGCGAAGGGCAACTTTTGGCTCAAATTGATGATCTCTAAAAATACTCATGACGAGGTCGTAATATGAAGCGCTGTACTGTTTTGAAAATAGAATAAAGGATTCTTCTTTAAAATCAAGTAAGTTAATTTTCTTCTTATTGCTTAGTAGATGATTTTTCGGAACTACTAAGGCAAAGTTTTCGGTTAAGATAGGTAATGTCGCAATATCGAGTGGATAGCTTTCCGTACGAACAAAACCAAAGTCAAGCTCATTTTTGAGCAACATCTCCATTTGTATTTCGTTGCTCAGTTCGTTTAGCGTTACATCGATTAGAGGTTGTTTTGCTTTCAATTTTACCAACAATTCTGGAAGAATGGTTTGTACGGCAGAACCAATAAAACCCAATTTGAGCGTGGTTATTTTTCCCTCGCCAATTTTTTGCACCTGCGTGTGCATATTATTCAGCTGATTAAACAGCATTTCCACTTCTTGCTTTAGATATTGTCCAGCCTCGGTCAGTTTGACGGTGCGTTTTCCACGTTCAAACAAGGTCGTTTTATAAATTTCTTCCATTTGTTTGATTTGCCGGGTCAAACCCGGTTGGGAAATAAATAATCTTTCTGCTGCTTTTCTGAAGTGTAATTCTTCTGCCAATACATGAAAATAATGTAAATGACGGAGTTCTATTTGATAATTCATAGTTATCAATTATTGATGTAATTAGTATTACTAGTTATCAAAAGTAGCAAGTAATTTTGATATAGTAAGCTTAAAGACTATGAAAACTTTCAAATACGGTGACGATTATTTAAAAAGCTCTATCGCAATTGCGATTGCAAGGGGCGAAATACAAGGTAATTTATCAACAGAAACGATTGAAAATATCAATCGCAGTGCGGCATATGTGCAAAAGATTGTGGATAAAGGTGATGTCGTGTATGGTATCAACACAGGATTTGGTCCCTTGTGCACGACCTTAATTGATGCCGATGATACCCGAAAACTGCAAGAGAATATATTGAAAAGTCACGCCGTAGGATTAGGAGAACCTATTGATAAAGAGCTTTCGAAATTAATGCTTATTCTGAAAGTTCATGCTCTAGCCAAAGGATTTTCAGGCGTACAATTAACAACGGTTCAGCGTATAATCTGGCATATTGAGCAAGATGTTATTCCCGTAGTTCCGAAACAAGGTTCGGTAGGGGCTTCGGGAGATTTGGCTCCGTTGTCACATTTATTTTTACCCTTGATTGGATTAGGTAAAGTTTATTATAAGAATGACATACGAAATACGGTAGATGTATTGAATGAATTCGAATTGCAACCAGTTCAACTCGGTGCAAAAGAAGGTTTAGCTTTAATAAATGGGACACAATTTATGGCGGCTCATGCAGTCAAAGCTGTGGTCGAAATGAGTCGTGTGTTGGATACCGCGGATTTAGTTGCTACGCTGATGATTGAAGGTTTGAATGGTTCGATTAAACCTTTTTTTAAAGAGTTACACCAATTGCGTGATTATAAAGGAAACTCGTATGTGGCTTCAAAGATTTTTAATCTGCTATCGGGGTCATCTATTTTAGAATCACATAAAAATTGTTCGCGGGTGCAGGACCCTTATTCGTTACGTTGTATTCCACAAGTACATGGTGCGTCTCGAAATGCTTGGTTGCATCTGAAGGATATTATTGAAACGGAAATCAATGCCGTGACGGATAATCCCATTATTATCAATGATGAATTGACCATTAGTGGAGGCTCGTTTCATGGCCAACCAATTGCTTTGCCTATGGATTATGCGACGTTGGCAGTTTCGGAGATAGGAAATATTTCTGACAGAAGAGTATATCTCTCATTGGAAGGAGAAACCAATGGTGTACCGAAATTGTTGATGAAAGTGACTGGGTTAAACTCAGGTTTTATGATTTTACAATACACGACCGCAGCAATTGCTAGTGAAAATAAGGGTTTGTGTTTTCCATCAAGTGCCGATAGTATTCCAACTTCGTTGGGGCAGGAAGACCATGTGAGTATGGGCTCGATTTCTGGAAGAAGGCTATTACAAGTTATCGACAATGTGGATAAGATCTTGAGTATAGAGCTGCTTTGTGCGGCGCAGGCCAAAGATTTCCACTATCCATTAGTTTCTACACCAATTATTGAGCAGATTCATCAACATATACGGACCCGAATTCCACATTTGGAAGAAGACCAACCGATGCAGGATATTTTGGATGCGGGATTAAATATGTTGAAATCAGGCGAATTGTTGGCGATAGCCAAGAAAGTAGCAACCCAAGAAGGAGCACCTTATAAAGAAATCTACGGGGATTATTTTGATAATTATTAAGATGAAAAAACTAATTGGTCCTATCTCACAGCTTTTGACCATGCGCGCTTTACCCTTGAAAGGGGCGTTAGCTGATAATCAATTGGAAATTATTTCCCATGCGGGACTTTATATTGAAAATGAATATATCGTGGAGGTGGGGGATTATCAACTGCTGGAAGAAAAATATAAACATGTAGAACAAGTCATATTGGAGGCCGATATGGTTTGTCTTCCCTCATATGTAGATTGTCATACGCATATTGCTTTTGCAGGTAATCGTGCGAACGATTTTGCCTTGCGGAATGCAGGAAGTTCCTATTTAGAAATAGCCGCAGCAGGTGGTGGAATTTGGAGTACGGTACAACATACTAGAGCTTGTGATGAGGAACTCCTCACGCAATTAATCGTCATGCGTGCAAACAGTCTTTTGCAACAAGGTATTACAACAGTTGAAGTCAAAAGTGGATATGGCTTGAATGTAGAACAGGAAGTGAAAACACTACGGGCGATTAAGGAAGCTAACAAACAAACTGCAGTAGATTTAATTCCGACTTGTTTGGCAGCACATATGACACCGAGAGATTTCGAAGGAACTTCGGAAGAATATTTAAAATATATTCAAGAATTATTCCCAATAATAAAAGCGGAAAATCTGACCAATAGAATTGATGCTTTTATCGAACAATCTGCTTTTTCAGCTGAAGAAATACGAAACTATTTAGCGAAAGCTAATGAATGGGTTTTTGATATTACATTACATGCAGATCAGTTTACGACTTCGGGTTCAGCTTTGGCGGTAGAAGTTGGAGCCGTTTCGGCTGATCACTTGGAAGCTTCCACAGAAAGGGAAATTCAATTATTAGCGGCTTCGGACGTTGTTGCGGTGGCTTTGCCAGCAGCTTCCATAGGATTGGGCTGTGCTTTTACACCTGCAAGGGCTTTACTGGATGCAGGTGCTTCGTTGGCTATCGCAACAGATTGGAATCCCGGTTCTGCACCGATGGGGCAGTTAGTGGCGTCGGCTAGCATTTTGGCTACGATGCAAAAATTAAGTAATGCTGAGGTTTTAGCTGCGCTTACTTATCGAGCAGCTCATGCTTTACGATTGTCGGACAGAGGTCGATTAGTAGAAGGGCAATTAGCCGATTTTACCCTTTATTCGACCAATAATTATCAAAACATTACCTATCTACAAGGTGCTTTGCAACCTTCTTCCGTATGGAAAAATGGACAAGAAGTGTATTCTCAACAAGCTTAATTTGTTCTTATGACAACATTTCAACAACAGATATTACAAGGAATTCCAACTATTTTACCTCCTAAAAAGGAACGTGATGAAAGTGTAAGTCATGCGCCAAAACGTAAGGCTATCCTTTCTTTGGAAGAAGAAAAATTAGCCGTTCAAAATGCGTTGCGTTATTTCAAAAAGGAATGGCACGAAGAGCTGGGCGCTGAGTTTTTAGCCGAATTAAGAACATATGGACGAATTTATATGTATCGTTTTCGTCCAGAATATGAAATGTACGCGCGGCCTATTTCGGAATATCCTGCCAAATGCCAACAAGCAGCGGCTATTATGCTAATGATTCAAAATAATCTAGATCCAGCTGTAGCCCAGCACCCCCACGAATTGATTACCTACGGGGGAAATGGAGCTGTATTCCAAAACTGGGCACAATATCTCCTGACGATGAAATATCTGGCTGAAATGACAGAAGAGCAGACTCTGCATATGTACTCTGGTCATCCTATGGGATTGTTTCCATCTTCTAAAAACGCACCTCGAGTAGTGGTAACTAACGGCATGATGATTCCGAATTATTCCAAACCTGATGATTGGGAACGATTTAACGCCTTGGGTGTAACTCAATATGGTCAAATGACAGCTGGTTCGTATATGTATATTGGTCCGCAAGGTATTGTGCATGGCACGACTATCACAGTAATGAATGCTTTTCGAAAAGTTCTGCAAGCAGGAGAAAATATTAAAGGAAAAGTTTTTGTGACCTCTGGATTGGGTGGAATGAGTGGTGCGCAACCCAAAGCGGGAAATATTGCCGGCTGTATTACGGTTTGTGCGGAAGTTAATCCTGTCGCTGCTAATAAAAGACATGAACAAGGTTGGGTGGATGAGTTATTTTACACATTGGATGAATTGACAGCTCGAGTAAAACAAGCTATTATCAATAAAGAGGTCGTTTCTTTAGCTTATGTAGGAAATGTAGTGGATATTTGGGAAGAATTTTATGCCCAAAATATTCACATTACGGTTGGCTCAGACCAAACTTCGTTGCACAATCCATGGTCGGGTGGTTATTATCCTGTTGGATTATCATATGAAGAATCGAATGATTTAATTGCGAATCATCCTGAAAAATTCAAAGCAGAAGTTCAGAATACACTTATCAGGCATGCAGCAATTATAAATAAGCATGCTTCTCGTGGAACCTACTTTTTTGATTATGGTAATGCATTCTTATTGGAAGCAAGCCGAGCAGAAGCAGATGTGATGGCTCCAGATGGTCTAACTTTCAAATACCCCTCTTATGTCCAAGATATTTTGGGACCTATGTGTTTTGATTATGGATTTGGTCCTTTCCGTTGGGTGTGTACCTCAGGCGATGCAGATGATTTGCGTTTAACGGATAAATTGGCTTTAGAAGTTTTATTAGAATTAAGAGAGGGAGCTTCACAGAATATCGCGCAGCAAATGGATGATAATATCCAATGGATTCGCGAAGCGGAACAAAATAAGTTGGTCGTAGGTTCACAAGCTCGGATATTGTATGCGGATGCTTTAGGACGTATGCGAATTGCAGAAGCTTTTAATGCTGCGGTACGAAATGGTAGAGTTAAAGCTCCAGTGGTATTAGGAAGAGATCATCATGATGTTAGTGGAACAGATTCTCCTTATCGTGAGACAAGCAACATCTACGATGGCAGTCGATTTACGGCAGATATGGCTATTCACAATGTTATTGGTGATAGTTTCAGAGGTGCAACGTGGGTGTCTATTCATAATGGCGGTGGTGTCGGCTGGGGCGAAGTGATCAATGGAGGTTTTGGAATGGTCTTGGATGGGACTGAAGAGGCTGATGAAAAATTGAAACAAATGCTGTTCTTCGATGTTAATAATGGTATAGCACGTCGTGCTTGGGCTAGGAATAAGGAAGCTATGGAAGCTATTGAAACCGAATTAGAAAGAACGCACAGTTTGAAAATCACAAAAGCCCAATTGGTAGATACTTCATTGTTGGAAAAAATCTTTTCGTAATGGATACATTCAAAAATTTATATACTAAGACTGATTCTTCTTTATGGAAAGGTAGAATTGATGGTGAACAACCGGGATTTCAGCGGTGGCATCAGATAGTTTCCTGTGTAGATTTAAATGAGGTTCAATCTTTAGATAATGCAGTAGTGATTTTAGGTTTTTGTTGTGATGAAGGAGTACGCCGAAATCAAGGTCGTGAAGGCGCAAAAGCGGCTCCTGATTATTTACGGAAAATATTAGCCAATCTACCAGTACATTTTATTCCAGAAATTGCTTTAGTGGACGCTGGAAATATAAATACCAATGGTTACGATTTAGAATCAGCACAAGAAGCTTTAGTTATGGCTGTTCAAAAAATCAGAACTCTTGGAGGAAAACCACTTTTAATAGGTGGTGGTCATGAAATTACTTACGGTCATTTTAAGGGACTTCATCAGCCTAATAGAAAAACTGGTATAATTAATTTAGATGCGCATTTAGATATGCGTCCCTTGCTCGATGGGAAGGGAAATTCGGGAACGAGCTTCTATCAATTGAATAAAGAATTATTTGATAATGGTGAAAAGCTGAAATACTTAGCTATAGGAATTCAAGAAATTTCAAATACAAAAGGTTTGATTGATTATGCCCAAACTCAAGGTGTAGAAATTATTAATTCTAATGAGATCTATGCTGAAAACTTAGCGTCTATTCAAAATAAAATAAAACACTTTGCTGATCAAGTAGATGAATTGTACTTAACCATTGATATGGATGCATTTTCGGCAGCTTTTGCTCCTGGCGTAAGTGCTGTAGCATATAATGGAATAATTCCCGATGTTACTTTCTATAATATGTTGGATTTTATCTATCAACAACCCAAGTTAATAAATCTTGATATTGCCGAACTCAATCCGCGCTTTGATTTGGATGAACGAACTGCACGTTTGGCTGCGAATTTAATCTTTCAGTACCTTCAGAAATTTTAACTATTTTTAGGTTAAAATTTTTGAACTATGTCAAACATTGATTTCATCAGAGAAGAGACTGCTGCGAATATTGGTAATTTCTTGGTAGGAAGGCTGCTGCCATTCCGTCAAAAACGTTCTATAGGTCCATTTGTTTTCATAGATCATATGGGACCTGCATGTTTGGCAGATCACGAAAATTTAGATATTGGTCCGCATCCACATATTGGACTTTCAACTTTAACTTATCTTTTTGAAGGTTCTATTTTTCATCGCGATAGTTTGGGTACAGCTATGGAAATTACGCCGGGAGCTGTGAATTGGATGACAGGGGGAAAGGGCGTGACACATTCCGAACGTACTCCTGAACATTTGCGTCAGCGTGATAAATTTCTTCATGGTTTACAAATTTGGGTGGCTTTACCCAAAGCATTAGAATTTATGGAACCCGAATTTCATCACACCGAAGCAAAGGACATTCCTGCTTGGGAAGAAAATGGCGTAAAATATAAACTAGTCGCTGGTGAGGTCTTCGGTAAAAAATCGCCAGTGCCTGTGTATAGCAAATTGTACATGATAGAAATAAAAACTACGGAGGAAGCATTGATTGATATTCGTGGAGAATTATATGGCGAAAGTGGCTTGTATATTTTGGAAGGGGAAATCGAAAGTAACGGACATCAATATGGTGCAAAGCAAATTTTGATTACCAAAGATGCACATTTGTGTTCATTCACTATGAAAGCTAATACGACCGTTTATATTTTTGGTGGAGAACCATTTCCTGAAGAACGATTTATCTATTGGAATTTTGTAGCGACAGATAAGCAAACGATCGAAGAAGCTAAAGAACGTTGGAAAAATCACCAATTTCCAACCGTCCCTGGTGATGATGGCTATGTACCGTTGCCAGGGTATTAATAAAATTTTTTAAAGTGCTGTAGTTATACAGCACTTTTTTATGGAATTTGATTTAAAATGGCATCATTCAAAAATAATATCTCTTAGTTTATATTGTTAAAAATAGTTAAAGAATTAAAATTTAACTGTTTTTTAATAAATGTTAACAACTAAATTTTTAGTTTTATCCATTATAAACTTAATGCGCCAATTGAATGAATTCTAATCAATTAATGTCTTTTTTGGCATTTGTTCTATTTTTCAGCATTTCTTCTTCGTTTGCTCAAATCAAATTATCAGGAACAATTGCGGATGCTATGGACAATGTTAAATTACAAAAAGCTACTATTGCCTTATTGAATCCCAAAGATTCCATCCTTATGAAATTTTCCCGAACGAATGAAAGTGGAAATTTTACTATTCCAAAATTAGACACAGGTCAATACAAGATGATTGTATCTTATCCTCAATATGCGGATTATGTACAAGATGTGCATATCCTTGAGGATCAAAATTTGGGACAGATAAAATTATCTAAGGCTTTTTTATTGCTCGAAGAAGTTGCGGTGACTGGAAAACTTCCCATTATCATCAAAGGAGATACTATTGAATATAATGCCGCAAGTTTTAAAGTAGATAAGGATGCAAAAGTCGAAGATTTGCTTAAAGTGTTGCCCGGAATGACAATTGATGCTGATGGAAAAATTACAGCGCAAGGAAAAGAAGTCAAGAAGGTGCTGTTGGACGGGGAAGAGTTTTTTGGTAATGATCCTACATTAATAACAAAAAATATCCGTGCGGATATGGTGGACAAGGTGCAGGTTTATGAAAAAAAATCAGATTTGAACGATCGCACAGGAGTGGATGATGGCGAGCGAACACAAACAGTTAATATTACTTTAAAAGAAGATAAAAAGAAAGGTGCTTTTGGGCAGGTGTTGAGTGGGTATGGGGCAGATAATTACTATGGCGTAAAAGGTATGGTCAATAAGTTTAAAGGAGCCCAAAAAATCGCCGCTTATGCCATATCAGCTAATGATGGGATGGTCAGTCTTGGGTTTGAGGATGGACAAAAATATGGTGCAGAGGGTGGTCTAGAAATGATGGAAGATGGAGGTTATTACTTTAGTTCATCTGGATCAAGTGATGGAATGGATTCTTGGTCTGGTGCTTATAGAGGTAATGGTGTTCCTAATGCCTTGAATTTAGGAGCTAGCTATACAGACAAGTTCAAAGGTGATAAACATAAATTAAACGTGAATTACCGAAGAGGACAAATGGAAGTGGAAAATAATAGTGGAAGCTTTGTACAAAATAACCTTCCGCAGTTGGCTAGTATTCAACAATCCACTGGTTTTTCATTGAACGAAAACACATCACATAATGCAAATATGCGTTATGATTTGAAAGTTGATTCCACATCTGATATGACTTTAAAGTTTGGTTACAACAAAATTAATAGAGATAATTTCAGCAGGAATAATTCATTAGAACGAAATTTGGAGGATAAGCTTTTGAATGATATCTATTCAACCAATGATAATACGAGTATAAATGAGACGTTGAATGCTAACGTAATGTTTACCAAACGTTTCAAAAAATTGAGAAGATCATTGACCTTAAATACTTCTATTTCTTCTAATAACACAGATGGTGTATCTAATTATTTTTCGAAATCGAATTTATATCAAACAAATGATTCTTTATTAATTGATCAATTAAAAAATAATGTTTGGGAGAATAGGAACGTAAATGCTTCCCTTAATTATACGGAGCCATTGACAAAGGATCTTACTGCTACCATTGGGTATACCATAGGAAAAATTGATTCGTACACTTTGAATCAATCATTTAACAAAAATGAAGGAACGGGTAAATATGATATTCTTGACCAAAGTCTTTTAAATGACTTTGATAATAGCAACTTCAGAAATTCTGTTAATACAGGGGTGAATTTTAAAAAGACCAAATTCACGCTAAATATGAGTAATACGCTTTCTTTCGAATCGCTAAAAAGAAATTATAACAACCTCAATCATGCGTTAAATAGAGATCAAGTCATTGTTAATCCTTCGGTTTCACTGAATTACCAAATAACTAAAAGCAAAAGTTTGTATTTGAGTTACTATGGTCGTACGGTACAACCCGATTTGGGACAATTTGAACCATTAAAACAAAATGATAATCCTTTAGTCAACTTTTTGGATAATCCAGACCTAGAATCAGGATTCAATAATAGCATATATGGATATTTCAATTCGTACAAACAGTTGAAAGATATAAGTGTATATTTCGGAGCTGATTTTAACCAATATATAAATCCAATAAATAGTAAAGTTACTTTTTATACTGAAACAGGGAAAAGAGATATTAAATATGTGAATGTGAATAAATCAAACATTTCATCAAGTATGTATGGGGGATACCGTCGACCTATTTGGAAAAAAATTGCCTTAAGTATGAATGTTGGAGCTAATTTGGGTTATCAGAATAACTATAATTATTTGGCGTTGCCAAACACAGATTCACAACTCAATAATACAGAAAACTATTCGTTGAGTCCAAATATAGGCTTTAGTACCTATAAAGCTAACAAATGGTCTTTTCATGCGAATGTAAGTCCGGGTTACCGTATTTCAAAATCCACATTACAGCCTGATTTGGATATCAATAATTTTATATTGAGTTCATATTTAGATTTGAGTTATACATTCCCTAAAGATTATAAAATAGTAATGAATATGCAGCAATCACATGAAGCGGCTACTAAAACTTTACCAGAATTCAATGTGGTCAATGTCTCAGGTTATGTATCTAAAAAATTCTTGAAGGATAAATCTCTAGAAGCACAATTTTTTGTGAATGATTTATTAAATAAAAATACAGGTGTCAGAAGATATCAATCAGGTTATACCTTCTCACAATCTACTAATGATGCGTTGAGAAGATACGGTATGTTTAAGTTGATTTACAATTTTACAACAATGAAAGGAGATAATTAAGATGAAGCAGCTATTCTATATAATGCTAACAATATTGTGTTTTGAAAAAGTAAGTGCTCAATATGCATATTTCCCTGTAAGTGGCACAGTTACTTATGAACGCAAATTTCATTTACAAAACTACCTAAAGAAAAAATTGGGCAGTAAGGCGGATATTGATTTCTGGGACAAAAGTACGTTAGATTATCTGCAAAAACATGGTCCTACCGAACTGGTTACCCATCATACTTTAAAATTTAATGGTATGGAAACGGTATTTGAGACGGTGAAGGAAGACTATCCCTCGACTTATCGTAATGCGATGTGGTATATTCCCTTAAGAGCAGAAACCAAAACCTATGTCAATTATGACAAAGGAATCTTTCACAAGTTGCTTCCTTTTGGGGATGAAGAATTGATTTTGGCAGATTCAGTTCCTTATGTGAAATGGAAATACACAGACGAATATCGCAATATTGCAGGGTATGACTGTCGACGTGCAAACGGGTTGATTCAGGATTCGATATACGTTGTGGCTTTTTTTACGAATCAATTAGAAGCGCCAGCTGGACCAGAGTTGATTCAGGGTTTACCTGGTACCATTCTCGGCGTGTCCATTCCTTCTTTCAATATCAACATGTTTGCTACTAAAGTAGAGCTTAATAATGATGTAGTTTCTTCGACGCTGACCAAAAAGAAAAAAGTAGTTCCTGAATCAAAAGAAGCTATTATTAAAAAACTTAAAACATCCGCATATGATTATTTAGATGATAAGAGGTTTCAAGAGCAGTGGAGCAAGATAATTTTTTAGTTTAAATAAAAATCGGCGTCCAATTTGAACGCCGATTTTGTTATAATGATTTACGAACAATTTCGAAGGTTTTATCGATATCCTCTACGGTTACCGTTAGATGCGGTCTGAAACGCACACTTTTCTCACCACAGCCTAAAATCAGAAGTTTGTTTTCCATGGTTTTATTAATGAAAGCATCTCGATTTTCTACGGTGTCAAAATCAAATGCACATAAAAGACCTTTTCCACGTGGATTAGATAAGCGAGGATGTTCTTCAACTAATTTCGTTATTTGCTGAAGCAAATATTTACCCATTTCATCTGCTTTAGCAACAAGGTTTTCTTTTTCTATGACTTCTAGAATCAATTTGAAACGCACCATATCTACCAAGTTTCCACCAAAAGTCGAATTGATACGGCTTGATTCTTTAAAAACATTCTTTTCTACTCTATCGATTTTTTCACGATTAGCTAAGATACCGCACACTTGAGTTTTCTTACCAAAGGCAATGATGTCTGGAATAATGTCGTAATGTTCATAACACCACATTTTACCCGTCATCCCGATACCTGTTTGGACTTCGTCCAAGATCAGCAAAATATCATGCTCATCACAGATGCGACGCAGTTCTTGGAAAAACTCCTTACGAAAATGATTATCACCTCCTTCAGCCTGAATAGATTCAATAATAAGGCAGGCTACGTCCGTAGGATTTTTAGAGATAGCTTCATTAATCTGAACTAAAGCTTGATTCTCGATTGCTATCGTTGCAATCAAATTTTCTTCCGTAATCGGGAAATGAAGTTTTGGGTTTATAATACGCGGCCAATCAAATTTTGGAAAGTATTGATATTTACGCGGGTCCTTCGTATTAGTCAAAGACAGGGTATATCCGGATCTTCCATGGAATGCTTGTTTGAAATGAATGACTTGGGAAGCTTCTTTCTCGATTCCTTTACTTAGATTAAGTCTTGTTTTCCAGTCGAAAGCCACTTTCAAGGCATTTTCTACAGCTAAGGTTCCACCGTCTATAAAGAAAGCATAGCTTAATTCTTTGGGTATTGCTACACGTTCAAAAGTTTTTAAAAATTCCGCATAGCTCTCTGTATAAATATCAGACAACGCTAATTTGTTGATAGCCGCTGCCTCTAATTGTTTCGAGTTTTCTAAAATATAAGGATGATTGTAGCCGATAGGAGAGGATGCAAACATGCTGAACATATCCAGATATTCGTTTCCATCTGTATCGATCACATACGATTTGAAGGACTTGCTAAGGTCCATAGTGAATGGTAAGCCATCCGCTAATATATGTTGAGCTAATATTTCATGCGTCTTGTTCATAATGTAGTGTTTATTTAGGTTAGGTTTATAAATCGAATTTTATGCCTTGTGCTAAAGGTAAATTTGTGGTGTAATTAATGGTGTTTGTTTGTCTACGCATATACGCTTTCCAAGCATCTGAACCCGACTCACGGCCACCTCCGGTTTCTTTTTCACCACCGAAAGCCCCACCGATTTCAGCACCCGAAGTACCAATGTTTACATTGGCAATACCACAGTCAGAGCCATTCTGGCTTAAGAATAATTCGCTTTCACGAAGATTTGTCGTCATTATCGCAGAGGATAAACCTTGTTTTACATTGTTTTGTAAGGCAATGGCATTTTGAACTTCTCCGGTATATTTTATTAAATAAAGAATAGGGGCAAAAGTCTCTGTTTGAACGATGTCGTAGTGGTTTTCTACTTCAGCAATCACAGGGGTCACGTAGCAACCGCTTTCATAGCCTTCTCCTTCAAGCACTTTACCTTCTGCTAAAATATTTCCACCTTCTTCTTTAATTTTATCTAAAGCTTTCAGGTACATATCTACTGCCGCCTTATCAATAAGTGGTCCCATATGGTTATTACTATCCAATGGATCGCCGATTTTGATTTGTTTATATGCTTCGACCAAAGATTCTTTCACTTTATCGTAAACTTCTTCGTGTACTATTAATCTGCGTGTACTTGTGCAACGTTGACCGGCAGTTCCGACTGCACCGAAAACAGCACCAATAATTGTCATTTTTAAATCCGCCGAAGGAGTTGCGATGATGGCATTGTTCCCGCCTAATTCCAATAAGGATTTACCTAGGCGATTAGCTACAGTTACCGCCACTTGTTTACCCATGCGTGTTGAGCCTGTAGCAGAGACTAGTGCGATTCTTTCGTCTTCAGCTATCCATTTACCAACATCTGCATCGCCTGTTACCAACGAAGAAATGCCTTCAGGCAAATCATTTTCTTTCAAGATGTCGGCTATGATTTTTTGACAAGCTACAGCACATAACGGTGTTTTTTCCGAAGGTTTCCACACAATAACGTCCCCACAAACCAAAGCTAAAGCCGCATTCCAGGCCCAAACGGCAACAGGAAAGTTGAAAGCCGTAATGATACCTACTATCCCTAAGGGATGATATTGATCGTACATGCGGTGTCCAGGTCTTTCGGAATGGATTGTATTTCCGTACAATTGTCTGGATAGTCCTACCGCAAAATCACAAATGTCAATCATCTCTTGTACTTCACCAAGTCCTTCCTGGTAAGATTTGCCCATCTCATAAGATACCAATTTGCCAAGCGTTGCTTTTTCTTTACGGAGTCTATCTCCAAGTTGACGAATGATCTCACCGCGTTTAGGTGCAGGAATGTCTCGCCAAAATAGCTTTGCTTTCTCCGCTTCGTGAATTACTTTTTCGTATTCATGTTTAGTACTTGCTACCACGCTAGCAATATATTTTCCATTGGTAGGAGAATAAGAATCAATGTTGATTCCGCTTGCAAACCAGATAGAACCCGTGGAAGTTCCTAAGTTATTCTCTATTACTCCTAATGACGATAGTTCTTTTAGATTCATAAAATTATGTCGAATATTCTTTTAATGTATAAATATACCGAATAAAAACTTAAAATCAATACTTTTTATCGAATAAAACTTAATTATTAAGTTCATGATAAAGGAAATTTATTTCTGTTATTTTCTTATTTCTAAAAATATACCTAGAACTAGCGAGTGGTAAAAGAAAAAAATAGCGCAAACGTTTGATGTTCTTCCAGATTTTTTATTCAAACAAAAAAGATATAATATTGAATATGATTATGTATTACATAGTATAATAATACATAACGCAGTATAACTATCTGAAAAATCAAATTATAAACTTATTCAGCTATTACTATACTAACCAAAGTTAGAGATCATAGAAGTCGCATCTACTTTTAATGTTTTTTGTTCTTTTTGTCCTCGCTATCTGGAAGTGAAGCCTGGGGAAAGAATAAAGTTATTACGCTGTCTTCGCTGAAACTGAGACCCGATACAGTTAATCAAGATTCTGTTAATTTTTTAAAAAAGCTACAAACCATTAATAAGAGAACTTCTGTTGGTGATAGTGCAAATATGGTTATTGTAGAAACGAAGCCTTTTGTATCCCCGCAGCAAGTTATTAAAGGAATGATTCCGGGTGTGATCGTTAATGAAAACACATACGAACCAGGTAGAGAGCAGAGTTTGTTAGTTCGGGGGTTGAAAAGTCCTTTGATTTATAAGTCTGATTTGCACAATCAACAGCCATTGTACATCCTTGATGGTATTCCACTCATTGGCGATCACCCATTTGTGTACGACATCAAAAAATACGATAATATCAATATTGGTCCAGCAACGAATCAATTCGCTACTTCGGATATGGACAATATCAAGTCTATCGAAGTCATCAAAGATCCAGCAATTTTAGCACAGTATGGTCCTTTGGCAACTAATGGTGTCGTATTGATAACCACAAAAAAGGCTGTAGTTGGAGATAGACAGATTAGCATCAATAGTTTTTTAGGTTCTAGTCTGATAGAAAGTATTACCCCTGTAAATGGCGATTACGAAAATAGGTTCAGATCACAATTCTATGCAAAATACGCTACTTCAGCGCAAAAGCTAAATTATGCGGGTTATTTAAGAGATTCCACGAATACCGATTATTACGGACCTACCAATTGGCATAAAGCTTATTACGATAATAGCTTAACACATAATGTGAATTTGTCTATTACAGGTGGTTCTGAAAGGGCAAACTTCAAATTTTATGGTGGTGTAAATTCTCTTCCAGGAAGTGCTGAAAGCACAAAGTTAGATCGCTATAATGGTGTTTTCTACATTAATATGGTTCCTTTCAAGTGGCTTTCCTTAGCCAGTATGGTCAATGTTACTCGATTGGATCGTGATCGAAATAAATCTTTTCGAGATAGATACAACGAAACAGGCTATTTGCCAGATGTAACTACCCCGCTTCCTCCCGGAGGATCAGTTTATCAAGGCTTCTTGAATGAATATCAAAAAGTCATTGATAACAATATCAACAACATGACAAAGGGATATATCAGTTTGAATTTTGATATCCTAAAAAACTTGAGTTATAAAGCCCAATTCTCCTTTGATTACAATCAATCCATCCGTGACGTATTCTGGCCAACCACTTTGATGGAGACAATCAATTTTGTTTCGAATTATTTTGGTTATAACCAGCGTTTCAACCTAACTAACCGATTGAATTATAAAATCGATTTGACTTCCAATCATAGCTTGTCATTCGATTTAGGGCACGTGTATTGGGCTGATAAAAACAAATACAATTATGCAACAGCATATGATGGACCAAGTGATTTTATCAAAGTGAATGTGGTTCAGGGAAATGCGAGTGAAGGAGGGTATTTGTCACCTGTAGGTTTTATGACTTACCGTTATACAGATGATATCGAACATAAGCTGTCTTCTTTCTTTGGGAATGTAAAATATACTTACAAAGACTTTTTGGATATCAATTATACATTGAGAACGGACGGTTCTTCCAATCGCACTCCGGATAAAAGATGGTATATCAGCTCTGGTCTTTCGGCCGAATTGGATTTATTATCCTTTGTTAAACCAAGTGATAACTTAAATAAACTTCGATTAGGTGCTTCCTTTGCAAGAATTGGTGAAACTTTTTTGACTGATCAATATGCATATGGTCCGCAATACCGTACGGATTTGGGTTGGGACAAAGAGCCTAATATGATTTCTTACAATGGTTTTGCGACAGTATCTCGTCCATATACTATGGGGTGGGCCTCATGGACGAGCTGTAGCGGCAATTGATGGTGATTTGTCCACTTTTTGGCATACACAATGGAACGGCGCTAACCCTCCTCCTCCGCACCATATTATTATAGATATGAATGAGGAGTTGAATGTAAAAGGCTTCTACTTTTATGCGCGTCAAAATAGTGCGAATGGACGTTCTCGTAAAGTTGAAATATTAGTGTCTTCGGACAATCAAAATTGGACTAACCTAGGAACTTTTGATATGGCAAATGTTATTACCCGTCAAGAAGTAGTGCTGCCAAGCCTAACTAAATTTAGATATGTTCGCTTCAACTTCAATGAGCCTACAAATTATGCAGGTGGGGTACATGCTACAATGGCCGAGATAGGTACTTTTTATGACGAATAAGAAATTTAATTATGAAAAAAAATCTTTTTAAATATTTGATATTATTATGGACGATTATACTGTACAATTCTTGTACAGTGTATGACAATCCAGCTCCGTATTTTGAGGATAGTGAGGAAGAAGTAACTCCTCCTCAAAGAAAAATTTTGCTTATATCTATTGATGGTTTGGTAGGACGTGAACTAGAAAAATCAATACCTAAAAATCTTCAATCATTAATAGACAAAGGGAAGTTTACATTTAACTCTATCAGTGATGAAAAAAGTAATCCTGTATCAACATGGACCACCATGATGACGGGTGTTAATTCATCAATACATCATGTAGAAGATGAAACTTTTACAGCAAAAGCTGATGCTAGTGATCAACATGCTGAAATAGCTTTTGCCCCAACATTTTTTTATAGATTCTTTGCCACTAGACCAGAATACAATACAACAATAGTTTCTTCATGGGAACCGTTAGTTTCTAAATTATTGGTAGAAGCAGAGACACAAGTGATTACGAATAGTGATGAAATTACGAGGGATTCAGCGGTATTTCAATTAGCCAATGAGGATCCAGAAGTGATGGTTGTTCAATTTCGTGATGTTTTCTTTGCTGGTCAAGGTAAGGGTTTTACTGTTGAAAATCAAGAGTATGCTAATGCTATAGAGAAAGTGGATGGTTATATAGGTGAGATTATGAAAGCACTTTCTGCCCGTGAAAACTATGACAAAGAAGAGTGGATTGTAATGGTGACTTCTAACCAAGGCGGTTCGCCAGATGGTACATCGGGTTCTGACGCATTCCAAGATAGAAACACATTTACTATTTTACATTATAAAAATTTTACTAAACAAGAAATTAAGCCGGCTCTAATAGGCTCAACGAATTTCTCTCAATATGCTGGTGTGAGTGATGATTATATTGCAAATGTTGCAGAAGCGGCAGATGGTAATGAGTATAATTTCAACTCTAGCGAAATGAGCGTAGAGTTTAAATTCAAGAAAAATCAGCATATCAACCATACAAGTCAAGCGTTTGTGATAGGAAAAACTTCTAGAGAGAATCATAGCGGATCAGGTAAAGGTTGGGGGATTGCTACAGCGAATAATAAGCTGATTTTTTATATAACTTTTGATGATGATGTGAAATACGAGTACAATTTTGGTGCTGATATTAACGATTTTAAATGGCATCATATTGCATTCTCACTGAAAAAAACAGCAGAAAAGACAGTTCAATTAACTCTATTTAATGATGGTACAACAGCAAATACCGCTACAATTACCACGACTGGATCTGTTAATGGTACATTTACTACCTCAGCGCCATTATTTATTGGTGTTAGAAAGGGACATAATGGTAGTGCGTTAGCAAAAGATGATTTACAATTTGCAGATTTGAGAATATACAATAAAGCAATAGATAATAGGGATGCATCTAGATTAGCATGTTATATAAATGAAATTAATAATGATGATCCATTATTTTCAGCTCAAATAGGTTCTTATAAATTAGATAATGTTATAAATAATTCTTTCGAAAATGATATTGCTGATAAACCAATATTAAGATTTACAACAAATAGTATTTCCAAATCTGATGTATCGTTAATATCTACAAAGTGTAATGCAGATGATTTAAATAATATCTTGATAACTAGCCAAGATTATGTTACGATGATTTTCTATTGGTTAAGAATTACTCCTGAACCAGGATGGAATCTCAAAGGAGCTAAAGTGTTAAATACTTTTGAGAGTGAGTTTATTAATGTTAAAAAATAACCTAACCAAATAAGATTTTAATTATGAAATGTATTCGCTTATTATATAGTGTACTATTTATATCGGGAATGCTTATGTCATGTTCGAAAGAAGAATTAATTCTTTTGGACAAGACTCCGATGTTTGAAGATGATGGCTCACCTAGAATCATTGCTAGACCTGAAAATGTAATTGTAGAAGGAGAATTAAATCGTAAAATTAGGATAACTTGGCCAGAGGTTTCCAAAAATGTGACTTCTGCCAAAGTGGTTATTACTAAGGCTGATTTTGTAAATGAAATTACTGTAACAGATTTTAATCCTGATATTATATTCCAATCCGAAGATATGGAAGAATATAAAGTGGATATTACTTATTTCGGGAAGGATGAATCTTCTAGTAAAACGCATAGTATTTTTGTAAGTCCCAAAGATTATGAAGTAAATATCATTGGAGAAAATATGGTTGCAGAAGGTGTGCGCGGAAAAGCTAGATTTTCTTTTACCAAACTGTTGATGGGGGAGTATACTTATACGATTTCTTATAACTATGATGGAAAAGATGTAGTGAAGCAATTTAATTCTGGAGTTGATACCGTTGATACTTTTGTTCTGGATGAAATTGAGGATGAAAATCATATTTATAATTTTAAAGTTAAGATCAATGATAAAGTGTTTGATCACAATTCGTATGAATTTACAGCTAGTATTAAGCCTTCACCTGTTCCTTATTTGGTGATTAGTGAAACATTGACTGCCAAACAGTATTACGGAGGAGCATTATTGAGTTGGACAAATCGTTCTTTACGTTCGGACAAAGTTGTGGTTAAATATAGAGTGGGGGGGCAGGAAATTACACGCATTAAAGAATCGGATTTATATACAGATACCTTATTGATTTTGGGTTTGCCATCCGAGCCAACAAATATTGAATATTATACAGCTGGTATTGAAGACGAAAGAACCGAATCTAGATATACGACAGTTAGTGGAACTCCTTTTATACATTTTAATACTGCAGCACTTAAATCGGATTGGATTGTAAATGTATCTTCTAATGTCATTGGAGATGGTATTGGAGGACCTGGGCTAATTGATGGTGTTCCAGGTACGTATTGGCACACTCCTTATGACGGATCTACTGATTATCCACATTGGGAGCATTTCAATTTCCCAAATCTCATTTGATTACTAGTTTTAGTTTACAGAATCGTAATAATACTACGCCCAACGTATATAAGGATTTTGATATTCAAACAAGTGTCGATGGAGTAAATTGGGTAACTCATGAATTCTTTTCAAATAGTAATCGTGCTAGTGGCGCTATGGTGGATTATTCATTGGCAAATCCATTAGCGACTAAATATGTAAGACTTTATTTTAAAAATTCGCTAACAGGTCACGCGTTTATGAACTTGGCTGAAGTTAATTTCTCAGCCTATCCTGAAAATTAAGCATAATTTAACATCTACCTATAAGGCGGTCTTGGAAACAAGATTTCCTTTTTTAATTTTTATCCCCCAATGCTCCAATGACTTACCATTGTCTTCAAAAATATTTTACCAAAACGCTTGGAAGTAGGGTAGAAACTTCCTTATCTTTGCACCACTCCGCAAGGGAGCAGCGGTTCTTCGGAGCCATGAAATACAAAGCTAGAAGCGGTTTAAACTGAGAAATCAGTGGAAACAAAAAGCCATCCCTGACGGGAGGTAAACAAAAAAAAACTTCAAATAAAATTTGCGGTTTAAAATAAAGTTTCTACCTTTGCAGTCCCGACGGAAACGAAGGGAAAACAAAAAAAAGATAAGTACAGCAGTAATGCTCG